>Ga0153986_1000100_pt1 | contig 26197 bp, 28 predicted proteins | sample TSGA070MetaG_FD_104724 | JGI IMG/M metagenome (GOLD analysis project Ga0153986, IMG submission 104724) | Attine ant fungus gardens microbial communities from Georgia, USA - TSGA070 MetaG | ecosystem: Host-associated > Fungi > Mycelium > Unclassified | place: USA: Georgia, Alexander Wildlife... | reverse complement strand
TCATGAAGTCCTGGGATCAGCCCTCCGCATCTTCCCGTGTAGTTCGAATCGTTGAAGGCTCAAAGAATTTCAATCATCCAAGAAGAACTAGTTCTAGAAGCTCAGAAGCTCTCGACATTGATGAAATCCTTGAAAAGATATGCGATGGAACACAAGAAATCGTATCACCCAAAGGTTCGAGCCAATACGGTGACAAGCTGGGCAAGCGAATCAGCGCATCAACCTGCGGGTTAGCGGCGTTGAACTTTGCACGTATAGCTTTTAAGCTCGAGAAAGAGGAAAACATGCAGGGCCTAGAACTCCTGAGCGAACTTTTGTCTCCTCAAACTATCGAGGTAGGTGCTCTTCACTTCATATGGGAATGCACTCATACGGTCATCCTCAGGAAATTACCTCCATTTGTGATTATTGGAAGAGCGATTCTCACTTGGAGATCGAAGAGCTCTTGAAGGTCCCCATCTTCAGAAGTACACTGTCCTTACAAACTTGCACCTATAGCAAGGCCACGAATCAGGACTTCGGTGATCTATTGGGGTAATTGTATTGGAATATGGGTCATCTCAACCGACTGATAATCTCTATCCTTCAGAGTATTAGAAGACGTATCATCGGAATTTTCTACCATAGCCATCATCACTAGACCTCCAGAAATTGTTGCCTGCTTGAGGACTCAGATCGCGGGAAGAAGCGTTTATGTCCTCTTTGACTCTCATCCTCGTCCATCCCACCCTGATGGCCTGGGCTTCATCATCAATTCCGACATCAGATTGACTGCTGCCTACTTGAGTGACCTCCTCGCTTATGACGAGAATCTCCTTAACGACCCATCACTTCAATGGCAAGCGCAGCTCCTCGGGTATTTCTCCGGGCACATCCTGTTGCCATTGAAGGAAGAGCCATCCACGACTGAGGTCCTTCTTGAGTCGAGCATGGCACTTCTGTCCTCCTATGCAGACGTTGCCAAGGAGAAAGCTCGGGTATCTGAGCTCTGTGAAAAGGTCAATGAGCTGGAGAGACAACACCGGTTTCTGGAAGAAAGAACTAAACATCTCGAGCGTCGTCGCCGCGAAGATTACGAGCAGTATCAGAAAAACATTAATTCGTACGTACAAGAGCGCGGGAAAGAACATAACTCCCAGAGACAACGTTATCTCTTTTCGTCTCCAACGTCTTCCTTTTCAACTTCGCCTCAAGTTCAGGGAGGTGAAGAGGGCTGGAATCTCGTCAAACGGCTTCGTAACAGCAAGGAAAAAGGAACAAGCTCTAATCACGGATCGTACTCGCAAGTTCAGAGCTATGCTTCAGCTGTCTCAAACGATAGTCGAAGTGACGCCCCACTGCCTTCTACATCATCATGGCATCAAAATTCTGCTATGCCTGGTGGATTTACAAACCTGACTGTCTCTACATCCGACTTTGACCGTGATTTGGCCATCGCAATGGAACTTCAAAGCAAGTACGAGGAAGAAGATGAACAATTGGCAAATCAAAGAGAAATGCTCCAAACGATGGAACCAGATCCCTTTGAGTGTTTGATTTGCTTTGACAAATATCCTCAGGATTCGGTCGCTCGTGTCGGAGGGTGTGAACATCAATTCTGTAGGGGCTGTCTTCGTGGTCATGCTAAGACTAAAATATCCGAGAGACGTTTCCCTATTTCCTGCCCATCGTGTGTAGCGGACAAGAATATAGTAGACCATGGAGGTGAGACAGGCCTCTGAAAGAGTCAAAGTTATTGATTAGAAATATATAGTCGTTGACCAGAACGTTATTCAAGAGATCGGTATTTCTGAGGAGGACTACCAGATCTTTGAGGAGCTACAAATCACATCCTTTTGCATACCGCTCAACTGTCGTCGGTGAGTATTACCTGGGGTGAAAGATCTGAGATAGGCAACCCTCTTTTCCTCCTAGATGTGTCCGGACAATGCTAGTCGATCGTCAAGAACTTGAAGAAATGAAGAACATAACCTGTCCGTGGCCGGGATGTCAGTTTGTATGGTGTAAAGTCTGCCAACAAGAAGTCAAGATTGGAGGCCCCCAACATTCTTGTGATGGATCATCCGAACTTCGTCATCTCATGCAGCAGCAAGGTTGGAAAGCTTGCCCAGGTTTGTTTCCTGTTTTCATGATATGAGCTGGCTGCGAAACATTGTCTAGGTTGCAATACACCTGTGCAAAAATCAGAAGGCTGTAATCACATGACTGTAAGCCATCCGACCTGTCAAATCTCGAAGCTAACTCAGTATACGCTGTAGTGCATCACTCCGGCTTGCAATACGTAAGGATTGTCATTTACATGGAACCAAATCTTGAGAAGCTGATCAAGCTTAGCCACTTTTGTTATATCGATGGCGCTATGATTATTAAGGGCGGGATTCGAAATGATATTCAGGACGCATTGAATAGACACTACGGAAAGTGTAAGCTTTTCGACTATTAGTGATCATCATGATTTATGCGATAGGAGAGTAGCAATGTATGAAATTGACAAATTCTCTCGAAATTGTCATGATAAGGCTTTTCTGAATCCCTTGTCTTGTCAGTTGATGAAGAGAAGGCATGTTACCAAAGGAAAGAGCTGGGAGCGAAGTTTTCAGCTGATGAGAGTGTAAGGGTACAATTCTGGATGGAGGGCTTTTATTTTATAGAATACCAGATCACCGAATAGGAGAGCGGCGCGGTGATGCTGGGTCAGCAGGTTACTCTGAGAAGATTGGCTAGGCGAGCATTCCTAGGCGAGAGCACGATAAATTGATCAGGCAAGGTTCCTACATGAATGAGGTGTATTAATGACCATACTCATTTCCTTTCCTTCAAGACTGCTCAAACTAGTATGCAGTCAGTTCTCCCATTGTTCGTCTGCTCTTACCTTATACCCATCTATGTCTGATCAATCACATAAGAGCAGTGATGATTTCCATTTTAAGAAAGAGATGCTGCGGACATAGATCGAAATGCTATTCTTATGCTACCTTACGCATGTCTGCAAGGTTCTGTTCTCTGATTTTGTCTTCCAAGTTCTAAAAGCCTGTTGGCAAAATGAATAGGTGTCCAGATAAACCCCTGGTTGTAAAATGTTCGTTTAATGGAAAAAACAAGCGCATCACATTCCATTCGGCTCGCAATTGCAATTTTGAAATGCTGCGACACAAGGTTGTGTCACTGATATTTTTCAATTCATTCTGAATCATGAATGCAATTCGTCAGGTTGACCAAGCCTTTTCGCTATTTGGAACAACATACATCATAACATGGAAGGATGATGACGGTGAAGTCACAAGCATCCATAGCGATGACGACCTAATCGAGACCGTGAACTATTTCCAAGCCGGAGACGATGCTCCCTTGTCTTCTGCAGCGTCTATACTTTCTGGAAGGAGTTTTAGCAATCGAAAAATCACAATTCGTGTCAACGTGAATATGGAGTACGAGGGACCCAGCCTCTCCGATACGTCCTCACTTGCTAGCTTTGACGATTTTATAGGGCGTAATGTCAGTCAGCATTCATTTTCAATCGAAGCTCAAGGGGAGCCAGAGGATGATTCTGTAACTGTCAGTTCCAAGGATTTCGGTTCCGACTTGCGACGCATGACGTCTAAAGTCAGTAATCCATTTGATATGGATGATGCGTTGGGTCCCAGATCGTTCGCTTCTCCCATGTCGTCATTTCAAGGCCACAAGAATTATGAGCAGAAACTATCACGACACTCTCAAGAGGCCTCCAGTATTACCTTTCCCGGTGGGGGTCTCATATTCGACGCCCTCAATCGGTACCCAGAAGATCCTTCCGCAATTCTCGAACAGTTGAAGCTTCAAGACACTCTGAGCGATGTTTCAAGTGTTCATCGTAATATAGGAGAGAATGCCCGTGGCCAGGCATGGTTGAAGGAGCAAGGGGAGCGTGCCATCGTCTACAAGTTGGGCAGATCACCTCAACTTTCAGAATCCGACGGAACGTCCTTCTCCCTCAATGATGGTTTGGATGGCGATCTTGCCCTCGAACGCAATAACCGAGGGTCATACTACTACACTTATACGGCTAGCTCACAGAGCCACGACGAGGTACCTGAACCTGGACAGAGTGAAAATGGGGTTCTACATGAATCAGTGCAGCCAAGGCCGTCATCTATGCACTTGCATTGGGTGGCTGCTCAGCAGGCTAGTGTCAGACGTGACCTCAAACCATCACCTTCAGCTCTGTCTTTGAACATATATCATTCCTTTCTACCTCTCTCAGAGCCATCAGAACATATTCTCACTGATTGCTCCAACTGTGGTATCATGCTCAATACGATTCGTTATGTGTGTTCAACCTGTGGAGAAAAAGAACCGAAGCAGAAGATTACAGCAAGTAAAGGCAAGGCAAGGGATATAACAGGCTCTCAAAACAGTCATGTTCACCGCAATGAACGCAAGCTCTCCCCGATTATGAATGGCAGTTACGAAAATGCATATCCCACACCCCCTCCATCGACTAATGCAATTTCGAGTTCCTCTCTGACTGTTGTTGGGAGCTTCGAATCCTCATCTCTTCCCCAACAACAATCTCAGTGTCTCCAACGTACCCGATATCCCCCACCTCCACCGCACCCACAGCGATCACATTATCTTCCTTCCCAACTTCCCACTCCATCTCCATTTGGTTTGGGTGGGCCCTCTGATCTAATACACCCTCACATAGAGACACATGTCACTGTCACGGTCGGCTATGAATTATGCCCTCAGTGCATTGATACCGCTGGTCGTGATCATGCCATTTTTGCAGCTGTTCCTGGTCCTGTCGTGTCGTCATCATCCGGAGATCCCCAGCAGGCCCTGAGTTGGCGTAAAGCTGCTCCAAAGAAAGGTCACCTTCGGCACGCTTACCATGAGAAACTTTGGGGCCAACGTGGTTGGGAGAATGTCGGTAAATATGGTTTTTTCGCATGCGATTGATGTCAATTTACCCGCGCCGCAGTCCAGGAAGAAAGTTCTGTATCAACATGTTCAACATGTTCCGCTGTCACATCTTCTCAAAGGTATAAATGTGCTGTGTGTCCCAAAATCAGCTTGTGCCGAGCGTGTTATAGGTACGCTATTTTTCGTTGTGTTCTATATCTCATTGATATCTCATTCTGATCTTGTCTCATAGCCAAGTCCACGATATCCATCCTTCCCATCCTTTTATTCTTGTTCCAGACAAACCAAAAAAGTTGATCAGTGAGCCCGATTTCATGGCAAATCAACAGTTTGATGCTGGAGATGAGCAATGTGCGATTCCTCTAATAAAGATACAGTCTGACTAGTAACTCTCTTTTGTTTTAGCTATGAAGCACCCCGACGTACAATGCTTCCAGTATATCCTCACTTGTTGTTCTATATCTTTCCCTTATCTTTTTCTACAGCTGCATGTGCGATATCTTTGGCGCGCGCTTTCATTGCGCAATCTGCCCAGATGTTGATCTATGTTCCAACTGCGAATCGGCCGGTCTTCCGGGAAATTTACATTCATCAGAAGGTGGACATGACTCGTCACATATATTGATCAAGGTCAGCTGGTTTCAATTGTCACTCCATCCGACTGATTGTAATCTGCACAAGATCCCTTTTCCCTTGGGCACAACCCAAGTATGCATGTCACTTGAAGCAGTTCAAACAACATCTTGATCATCATTCAGGTTCAGAACGCCAGTCAACGCGCTATTCTCTTGTGGAAAGGACGGGACGCTGCAAACGTTGGTTACCCTGTTGTGGACGCTTCGCAGGATGGGGTAAGATCAGTCACTGGGGCAGGGTCTACCACTTTGCTGCTCGATTCGCCCGATAATCATCATGTTGCATGCAGTCATTGTCGTTTGGTGTGTGATCCTCTTCTACTGGCTCCCCTTTTGCCGACATAGCCACCAGCCTATCGTCGGTGTCCGTTACCAATGTGCTCACTGTCCTTCGCTATCTATCCCCTTCAGTCTTGTGAGTTCCCCAGTTATTCTCTTAGACCACGCTTCAAGTTCTTTTCTGCGTCTTAGTGTACCAACTGCGAACCTAGTTCCTACATTTTCCACAATTCAATGCATATCTTCTTCAAGCTTCCTCGACCCGTACAGTATCCGATTGAATCCCACTCTCCATTATTGACTATGCTGTGAGTTCTCACCGTAAATTCCTACCTTACGGAGTGGCTGATTTTGTATAGTTACCGAGTTCCTGCAGGCCCACCCTCTCATCTGATTAACCCAAACAATCCTCGAGGTGCGCGGTCACAAAGCACAAAGCACGTGGTATTTTCTGAAAAGGAAATTCTTTAGCCTATCTGAAGCAATTGAAGCATGATAGTGCTATCTGTGATCGGTGCATGGATCGGATACAGGGGGAATGGTTTCATTGTGTGTACTGTCCCCAGGATCTCTGCGAGACTTGTGAAGCACTCGATACTCATGACGACACTCACTTTTTTGTTGTCTTCAAGTCGGATATGAATATGTCGGAGTTCAGGTGATCTGCTTCCTCATGTTGGGCTTGGATATTTATCTGATGGTTGGACAGAAATTTCATCCACCTGGACGAAAGCCAGCAAATGCCCATTCTCAGTTTTCCGGTGTATAGCAAGTCCTGATGCCCCATGTGCATCTCAGGGTACCAGAATCAAATTGTAGCTTCATTATTGATACAATCCAACATTTGCAATTCTACTGTGATATTGTATACGAGAATCACTTAACCCTTTTTAAAGCCTGGTTTTCATTTAAGTTTATTGTACATGATGGCCTGGATAGAACTTACCTAAACGTCTCCTCTCGTAGAACAAATCTGTTCTACTTGCTCCTAGGTTGACAATTTTTGGACAACCATCTCTATCCTTCTCTAGGCGCGAGCACTCGGCGCAGTAGTATGCGTCAGAGATGCCTGATCAAACAGAACATTAGGTCAGCTGCAGCTCCAATAGATAGGAAGTCTTTGCTGCGCACCAGGAGCACCGCAAATAATGCACCGTCCACCATAGGTACCAAAATTGCATTCATCACATATCCTCACAAGCGTTTCTGGTCGCACATATGAGTCACAGACTGGGCTGTGAAGGCAAAAGAGATTAATTTAAATGTAACCAATTGTGGGAGGCCAAGCGCTCACCATTTACCGTCGCACTTCTCACATAAACGTCCGATGGCTGGAGCAGATAATTGGCTGGAGTAAATGAAGAGTGATCGAACTAATGGCGACATACCAATGCCAGGCTGACGTCGACACATGATCAAATCTGTGAAACCTGGTCAATATATGTGTTCAAAACACAAAACAATCGTACCGGGATGGTGTTTTGACATTGGTGGAGTTTACAAAAGTAGTGGAGCGAGAATGGCAAACGGCAAATTCACTCACAGCTTAGTCAGCCTTCCCGGACCGAATGAGGTATTTAGATAGCGATGATACATAAAACAAATCTTGTATTATTTCAGGGCAATTGTCTAATAGCACAGGTGGGGAAGATATAAAAGCGATAAAGTCCGAAATGAAGATGGTAATACGACAAGGACTTGAGCAAACAGATGATTACGATAGGTGGAAGCTCCCAACACCTTCTTCCATCGCAGTTTTTAACTTCTCACGCATCACAGCCTTAGAGCTATAATCAGGTAGCTTGAGGTAGTTAACGCAAGTCATAACACTTGGAAGGTAATCGTCAGCTTTAAGAGGTGTCTCGTGAGGCTTGCGGACAACGGTGAAAGGAGGATTGAGCCCGCGGAAGCCTGAGAGGAAGGTCAGATCCGAAAAAAAGACAATATAAGATCTCCTACCGCCGATAGGAAGTTTGGGGCTTCCAGTTATAAATTGTAGATAGGCACGGCGTGTAGATGTACCATAATCCGCCATGATCTCTATGAGTTCGCGGATTGCACGACTCTCAACGTTGAAACCGTGGTCAGCTTTAAGAGCTTCCGACAAAGCTGACAAATAATTATAATTAGATCAAGTAGGATGTTGGATCGAACGCTCACTCTCGATGCTCCAGTCTTCCTCGGAGTTACCGAAAAGCATGACAAGTTCATCGGCGGTGAAAGTCTTGAGATCGGTGACAGGAAAAACCTTCGAGAAACCTTCCTTAAACGCCTTGACTTGTTCTTGAACTCCCTTTCCAAGAATAGCATTGGTGATCTCTTTTATATACTCATCAACATTGTTGGCAGTCACAACAATGTTTTTTCCACCTGGCTGAATCAGGAGTGAACAAAACAGTCGGAACTTTGGACTGTACGACATACACATAATTCAATATCATATCCCGGAAGTGTGAAGTCCAAGGAAAGATCCTCAATGTTTGCCGATTCCATTTTCGCAATCTTACTGGAGAGCTAATGGACGGGTAAGTCACCAGGCAAGTCAGTGATATTCGAGTACTCACTTTATCTTTGTGAGTCCTATTTTGCTCCGCAGCCATAGTTTGTAGCTTTTCGAGGGAATTGGCAAGTTCGAGATCCACAAGCTGCACCGATAATCAATTCAATGTTACTTGATAAGAATGGCTATTGCTCACGCGAAGAGAAGCAATGGTGAGTGAGACCTCCTCATCGAGAACAAGTTTGAGGAAGATCTTGTTCAAAGATAAATCAATAGTACGAGAGTCAAGCATAGCCTTGGCAATAAATTGACCAATAATACGAAAGATATGGGTCCCATTTCTAGATTAGATAGTCAGCGGCGCACGACGCAGATTACCTTCAAGAGACGCACTGTCCACCATTGGTGGGTTCATTTGGTTGAATTGGCGCAGGGTACAACCCAAAGGGATGACTGACATAAACTCCAACTCCAGAACCATCAGCATCCCGCCATATTTTCAGATCCTTCCGAGAAAACTCCTTTGACACTAATGAATAGAACTCAAGTGTTGGGCCAAGCCCAGTTCCCACTTCCTCGAAATACTCGACTTCCAAAATTGATGATGACGATCCGTAAAGCTCAAATACCTTCACAGCGGACTCCAGAATATGCTTACGCGAAATTCGAACTTTCTGGCGTTGCAGGCGCCCAAGAAAACCGATTCCATCATCACGCCTAGAAGTATCTTGACCGCGATTTTGTTGAGTTTGCCATTTGATAATCAAACGGGCATAACCAAAAGACGTAGACTGGAGGAAACTGTAGCGAGTGGTGAATGGGAAAAGGAAGGGAAAATGCTGTGGAAGATCCAGAGCCCAGTCTGGCAGGCACGAACTGTTGGAGTTGCAACAGTGTTCAGCGTTTCTTAGCAAATTCATTGGATCGCTCACCTAGCCACAATCATGGGCTCCTCTAATTGCCTTGTAAGTTTTGCTGTAAGTTTGTTGTTGACGAATGCAGTATCGGGTAGGAATCGCTTTTCTCCTGCGAAAACAAGACGTTCCGCTTCTAGAGTGTTGAGGTGGTACAGGAGGCGAAGTAAACGCAGAATTTTGGTGTAGGGTGCGTCATCCGGAAAAGACGGCGAGTTGGGGGCAACTGGACGAGTGCGACTGCCATCGTCACTACGCGCATCGGAAGATGGTTGTGGGCCGGGAACTTTCTTATATTTTATGGTGTAAACACCTTGCCAGAGCATGCTCGAGGATAAAGGCGAGATCTTTTTGCGCATTTCGTGTTGATGGATGGCACCATATATCGTGAGATCCAGTGGTAATACTTGGTCGTTCATAGAAAACTCCAAGTGCCAGTCTGTCGGTTTTGCCTTCAAAGCTGCAGCATAGGAAGTACGGGCGCTCCGAGAAGAACGTGTCGGGGTTGCTTGACCGTCTCTGGCCGCCGTACTAGGAGTCGCTACGCGCGTACCATCAGGCGTCTGTGCCTCTATCCTTGATCCATCTTCAGCAACATTGACTGTGATTGTCTTTTCCGCAATCGAATTGTCGGAATCTTCATCGTCAAATACTTCCGCGTCTATCTCATCATCATTAGCATAATCATCCACAAGCTCAGATCCAACCAGGGTATCACTAAGCGTAGGATCGCTCCGAAACGCCTCAGAAGTCGAGGCAGCAATAATTGGCTCTCCCATCACGGTGTCTTCATCTTTGGCCTCTGATAGCTCCACGTTACCTGCCAATTTGGCCAACCGCTGACTACGTCTGCGACCAGCATTTTGCTCACTAGAAGCGGAACCTTTGTTGGTGGTAGATGAAGTGGCAACTTTCGGAATTGGTTCCTCTGAATGAGGTGAACCAAACCCTGAAGCCGCAAGAGCCGCAAGCATGCCCGACAATCGCGAACTTCCACCAATCAACCCAGATACTCTTGGCCTAAGATAATCGTGCAGAGCTTGGAAAGTTGCAATGGCGTGGATAGAGATCACGATATTTTGAAGGTTCCGCGGTGTATCTGAGCCCTCTTTCGCGACTAGGCGAAGACGAAGCTGTCGTGCCAGAAGAGATGGTGAGCTTCGCTTAGAATCTAGATGATCAAAAAATCAATGACAGTCGGGTTAAAGTCAAAGTGCAACACACCATCGCTGCTCTGTGAAACAGTAGTAACATCGAATGACTCCATTCTCGTCAGACTTTCTTGCAGCTTCTTGACCAGGACAGCGAACGAACTTTGACCTCCATTCACATTTTTAGCCTTCCCATTGGTGAAGGCGTCAAGGAAAAGCTCTCTACGGCGTGTTACCGAGACTGTGAAAACATGAACGAGCCTGTAAATCGATATCCGTTCCACTTACCAGAATATGCCTCCTCTGTAGCATACCTCAACAGCGCACCAGCGACTCCTCCTTGCAAGAGCTCGAAACTGGAGATGGATGTACGAGCAGACGAGAATAAATCGGATAATTCCCATAATGCCTCACTGAACTCCCGTTCAGTTGCATTCCTTGACAGTAGGCGATCAAGAAGACCACGAAGATGGTCAAATGAAGCATCTTCAAAGGCTTCGTCCTCTCCCGTCAAATACTTGAATTGGATGACACGGCAACGAAGAGTGATAGCATCTTCAGGATCGAAAGCCATAGGATTGAGTTTTTTGTAACCCGGTATCGGAGCAGAAACAGCGGTAACAGAAATTGAGACATTCCCAGTTCCAGTTTCTAATATTTCAGAAGCATCCTTCTCCCCAGTTTTCTCCGTTTTCTCCTTGTCTTTCTCCTTATCTTTGGTTTTGGATGAGATAAGGGCTCTTTCACCAATGGCCTCAATTTCATAAAACACGCCCTCGCGGCGGAACGCTGGCCTATACAACTGGGAAACCTTACTCATGAGAAGGTCAACAAGTTGTAAGGCAGATATGACAAGAGATGGATGGTCCTTGGATGAAAGGATGGAGGAGGCGAATGTAGCAATTGGAACATACTAAAAAAATTAATTTTCAGTGGCATACGACAAAGGCTGCATACTACACACCATAAAAACTTGTTTAATAGCGTCGGCATCCAGAAAACTGACCGCCTTGAGCAATCCTGTCAATGTTTTGATCCGAATCGGCGTAACAACACTAGCAGCATATACATCGATGAGGATGGGCATAAGTAACTGAACGAAACGTTCGACAATGACAGGCTTGGAACGAAGTAATTCAGTCCTCTCTGGTTGAGTCTCCTTCATGGATGACGATGTCACCGCTGATGTTGATGGCATTTCCTCAGGCTCCGGAGGAGATGGCGTTGGTGTCTCCCCTTCAACAGCAACAGTAGGCAATGCAACATCTACAAAGGCAGATGATGTATGTACCGAAGTGCTTGGCAAAGTCTGTCGAGCAGCAGTTCTATCAGCCTTTGCCTTTGCCTTAACAAGACGCGCCAGAGATTTCTCAGTATAAGCCTTGTGGTCGAATACGCCATCTTATCCCAAGAGTCAGCACTGAGTTGACGAACATGTTAAAACGGCTTTATACCTTTAGGAAGCGGAGGTAACAATTCTGAAATCAGACTGAGAGTTTCTTCGACTTGGTCTTTGGGTCTGTGGGCAAGATTCTCCATGACAGCCATGTCCGCTAAACCTCCCCCCAAACCCTGTCCGCCAATTGCATCTCCTTGTTCTCCTTCATTACTACTATTAGCTGGTGGCAGAACGCCGGTCAAGATCTGATAAAGTGTATCGACTATATCGGCTTCTAGCAAGGAAATTGTGATTTTCGGGCTGGCGCGGGCACAGGTGGCAAGAGCACGAAGTAGGAGCGTAAAAGTATTCGACGCGATCAACGGGGAACCACCAGCAGGCAACAGAAGCTGGTTTACAGCCTTGATTAAATCTCTGTCGACCAATGACTGCAAGTTCTCGATAGAAGAACGGTGATAAGAATCAATGACCCGAATGACACAAAGGCAAGCAAATTCAACCAGTCTCTGATCAGAGTACGATAAGCAACCGCGAATGATTGGCCAAACGCCCTTGATCATATGGAAGTGTTCTGAAGATACATTCCGACAGCAATTTGCTGCGGCCTGCAAAGCTGTCCTCTGTACAGCAATGGAGAAGAAATCCAAATAATTCAGCAAGGCAGACAGGCCGCCTTCCCGGATAATTGCAGAAGGGAATTCTTCGGATATTTTTTCCATAGTCTAGAAAGCCACCATCTTTAGTAGAACGGGAACAGAAAAAGAACAAGAACATACACTGAGAGTCTGCTCCGCAAGGTCAATGTACGATATCTCTATAAGTTTGCTGCACAATACGGGTATGGCGCCATGGTACACAACGGTGTGAGCAACACCAGGGAGTGCTTCCATGAGATTGGCAAGACAACGACATGCAAGTACCTGAGCCTCGAGATTTTCATCTCCTTGAAAAGGACCTCCGCGACTCGCAGCTAGAACAGCAGCAAGTTGAGCATCTTCACCTGCCTCTTCATCGCCTTCATCGTCATCATCATCGCCATCATCTTCGTTGGCAACCTTTCCCCCTAGTATCCGGACTAGTTCACGAACATACTGCTCAACCGGAAATGATCCAGCTAAGGTATCTTCGGTACTGATGCTGAGCAACTCACTCAACTCTTGCAAAGTAAGCAACCGGGTAGTTGGATCCGCCGTTGCCTTGATGTTTCCAAGCATATTCTTCAACCGTGTCGTTAATGATGCCATGTATGACCCAAATTGCCGAACGTCACCACCACCCAAAAAGGCCATAGCAATATCAAAATCATTGAGAGAACCTCCTGGAATGGTAGAATTTGTATTGCCATCACCTGAGCTATCACCGATATCATCAACATCCTCATCGTCGTCGAAATGGCCATCATCAACGCTGCCTTGATCATCGTGCGGGAGGTCACACTCTCCCTTTTGATTACCTTCGCCCGTGTGTTCTACTTGAACATCGGCGGATTCGCTTTTAGTAATCCCAGCATCAACCATCTCAACGTCTTCGTCTTGTAGGCGTGAAGAGCTAGCCAGTTTTGACTTGCTGACAACCTTGCCTTTACTGGTTTTGGTACTGCAAATGTGCATGTCAAGCTGAAAATCTATTTCCATTAACAAATCACACCTCACCTTGCTTTGCGAGGCATATCGTGAGTCTGAGATGAGATTGTAGAGGATCTGAGTGTATATGAAGTTCTCGGACGTTTTGTTGAGGAGCCTGCACCGTCGTTCTCTGGTGCAGTTTCTAAGATTGCACGTTTCTTTCCTTTCTGGTCTGCGGCTGGTTCGCTAATGGCAAGAGAAGTGTTTATAGTGGCAGTACGACGTGAACTGGGAGAAAGAAGAGACGCTTCATCAGCCATGATATCCAATTTAGCACGTCACAAACCATACACACACCGTTTGTAATTGCGTGAAGGACTCTCGTCAATAATTTCCCTATCTTTTCCTTTAGCTGGATTCGTGTCTTTAGATCGTCTATTCTTGATTGTTGGTGCAACGAAGCGGGTGTTTCGAGAATACGAAGTTTCCCCTGAAACAAGCTCCTCGGTACTTGCAATATCGGATTCCTTTCCTTTACCCTTTGTTTGAAATTTCTGCTTTGACGCCTTAACTCGTGCACTTGTCCGTAAAGATTTGGACTCCGAGGGTTCCGGATGGGTTGTTGGGTGTGAAAGAGCGGTTGATGCACTAAAGCTGCTTTCGGCTTCCAGATGATGGTTTGGTTGAATATCCATTTATTGCATGCACCCAGCCATCGATCCTGGTGTCTGAGCAATGAAGTAGAATGTCTGAAGCAGCAGATGGAAGTTATGTAGAAACAGTGACGAGTCGACTCTTCAGGGAAACCGCCCGGATTATATAAGCAGAATGGCTCCATGTTGGGCTCAGCCAGCACACATACAGACCGGGCAGTGTACATTAGGAGGCTCTTAGTCAACCCTCTGAACCATGCATGAGAAACAACGGAATTTGGTACCAATAAATTTCTACGCCGACTTTGCCTCTGTCAGAATCTCTTCCACGCTCTTAGTAAGAATATCTACTATCATCTCGATCTCCTCCTTCTGGACATTATACGCAGGTGCAAGGATGATATGATCCCCTTTGGTGCCTTCTTTATTCGCACCTCCGATAAAGGCCATGATCATGACACCATTCTTTAACATTCTGGCTTGAACCAGCATCGCGATTGAATCTCCTTTGAAGTCCATGGCTCCGGCTTCAAGGGTCTCCCAGCTGAACTCGACACCCCAGAACAGACCACCACCACGGATATCATGGATATAAGGTGCTGACTTTGCGTTTGGTCCTCTCAAACGTTGTGTAAGTAGTTGTCCTGTGCGAGACATAAAGTCAAAACCAAGTCCGATGTACGAGGTTTAAGAAAACATACCCAAGTATTGACCTTGCTCTAGAACATTCTGAAGCAATTTCTCTTCCTTTATAGCTTTCTGCACAGCGAGAGCGGCAGAACAGGCCAGTGGATGAGCCTATTTCGATTGATTAATTCCGGCTTGAAAACTCGAGCACCCCCCAAGCACGAACTTGATATGTATGACCATGCTTCCAGATACCTGAATTGCCACGAATGCCCTGGGCAACCTTTTTGGACATCAAGACTGCACCGATGGATGCATACCTGAGTTCAAATCCACAGCATTAGCAGTTCAGGACAGTGATCAGGCCATTAACCACGACTGACCCACCGCCCAAACCTTTGGCCACCGCTTGGATGTCAGGCTGTACATCCCATTTTCAAAACAAGTCCTGCATGTCAATCAGAGATAAAAACACGCACAGCAACATTGTCGCCAAATGATTGCCATGCATGAAGTGTTCCCATACCTGTTGACTTCATCAGACATGATTGCCCGCCACTGTGCGCCAAAACTTACGGCCCATTCCACTCATGACCTATCAATCTTTTTTCGCGAGCTGTCGTTGAGACAAATAATGGAAACTGACCTCATCAAGGATCAAAAGTGCACCATACTTATCACAGACCGATTTCATAGCCTTGAAATATCCTTTAGGTGCGGGAACACAACCGGTGGTAGCGCCCACTACAGTCTCCGCAACGACTGTAGCATCTCTCAGCATGAAAGAAACCCTACAAAGCTACAAAGTTCACTTACAGCCGATGACAGTGTTTGGTCCAAGCTCCAAAAATTTATCTTCTAGCTCTTTCCTCAACCTCTCAACATATTGCTCCTCCGATTCTTCGAGTTTCTTGAACCTTGCGGCATACGCTGGCGAGACATGGTGGAAATGCTGATCATCCAGAATCGCCGCATAGGGCTGGCGCCTTGCAGGATACCACCCCAACGATAGGGTACCCAAAGTATTCCCATGGAAGGATAGTTCACGAGCAATGAAGTTAACGCGCTGCTGTTGTCCCGTCTCCAGGACAAACTGATCAATTGTCAACAAACCTTTGAAAAAAAGGTACATAAAATCACGCACTTGTCGAGCGACTTTCATGACACCATCCATTGCTTCGCTGCCTATACAGCCCATACTGAGTGAATGCCCGGACAAACGTCAAGCAATACATGCCTCCACTAGCAAACCCAACAATCTCAAAAGCCCCATCACTACTTTCTACCAAGTATCTCGCAAGGGCCTCCGCAGGTTCATTCGACAGCTGCATATTATACACATCTAATCAACACTTACCGCTCAGTTCAAAAGAAAAAATTTAAAAATCAACACACTCACAAGGAACTTTGTCAATCTGATCCTTCAGTGCCTGGATAACTTTTGGATGACTATTCCCCAAGCAAGAAACAGCAGCACCCCCAACAGCGTCATACACTGTCCTACCGTCTTCTAATGTAATATAACTTCTCTCAGCAGAGACGCCCACTGGAGGTCTCCACGGAGTCCTGTGCAAGATCAATGTTTGTTGTTTGAAATCTGGGCCGTTCCTCGCTGTGCTAATGGTAGTGGACTTATTGAGCAGAGTAGGCACAGTTGACCCATCCATTTCAGTAGATACAGAAGATCGCAAGGTCTTATGGGTGTGTTGTCTCCTCAAAAAGATCCCTCCACTTTCATCCATTCATATCATCCTTCGTAAATATGGAATGGGCCATGACAAAGAAAAATCAGCAATCTTTCACACACGCACACGGCGCAAGAAGATCAAATTCCAACGCCATGGCACGGTTCTCCGTACACCGATAAAGTAACCTCTTTGTCCTATTTTCGTACAACTATTCACAAGGCCATCCTCAGGCCATTCCCAACTGAAGCTTCTGGAAGGTCATCAGATGTAATCCAGAAACCCGTGTACCTACCAATAATAGATGCTTTTGATCCATATTTGAGAGAGCCACAGACTATACCCATGATGCATATGCAGATTTTCCCTTAGCTCCACACCATGAGAAACAATAAACCCAGATCATATTATACATACATACATAGACGTGCTGCATCGAATTATCTGTTCGATCATACAACAAATCAGCCGTCACCAAACGAGAAAAAAATACAATTCCGCTTTTCAAGGAGGAAGTGTCGAAAATCTGTTGCATTGTCTGTCAGCCACTTCCGGCACCATTACCACCAACTAAGGTGGGAGACAGAACGCCACTTCCCGCTCCCCAGCTCTGCCTCTTCAACGTGCTCTCCCTCAATGAGTTCGTGCCGTGCGAGTACGTTCTTGACCTTGTGTGGCTAGGCTTGCGACTAACGGAGAAGGCCTATCAACGGCATCCATACCCAAAAAATGAACACGAGTACTCACATGAGCGTTGGAGAGTTAGCCAACCTGGTGAAGTTGCTTGGAAAAAGAGGATAACCAGAAGATCTACAGTCGCCCAAAGCTTCTCCAGCTGATTGCATTTCACTCACGATACTGCTCGAATCACCGGCATCGCTCCCTGCCTGTGGATGAGCAGCCTTCAAAGTAGCCAGCATTGAAGCCACATTATTTGTGGAGTCAACTCTTTTGAAAGGGCCAACAGAAGAGAGCGAATTACTTCTACTATGTGGTCTTGAACCGACATATGATGATGAGGTGCCACTGCCTCCTCCCGTAATTGGGATGGTTATAGGGCGAGGAACGGAGGCAGGGGGCAATAAAGGAGAAGTTACTGGTGGACTGCCATAATGCATTATGGGCAAAGGGATGGTAGAGATCTTGAGTCCGTGGATCTGTGAAGGAGAGTGTGTGCTAGCTGTCACAGAGGCACTCGCCATGCCTTCGGTCTGCTCCTCCTGCTCCTGCTCCTGCTCCTCCTCTTCAGCCCCTTCTGCAATATCTCCGAGACCATCCGAAGGACCATTTGACAATGACGATAGTGATGTGATAGAGAAGGGTGGAGCTAGGAGAGGCTCGATAGTTACCTGATTTTCTTGCACAGCCTCGAAGGGGAGAAAAGGACTGAAAGGACTAATAGAAGTACCCTCTGGCTCCATGCTGAAACGATATTCTCGTTTGTCGAAAACAGGGGAATCCATGACGGCGTCCCAGTCGGCCCAGTGACCCCGAGCAGCCCTTCCCTCATCGTCCGAGATGTCTTCTGTCCTGATGCTATCCCTGTCGGAGGCAGAGGCACGATCGTTATCACGATGAGAAGAAGAAAAGTCCCAATCGATATCCAACTCGGGAGGAATGCCCAAGGAGCCTTTGACACGCTCCCAGATTAGTTCAGAGTGGGAGATGATGCATTTTCTAATAGCATACGCCCAGATTGTATCTGGGACGACATCACGATCAATTCTCGTGAGATGGAAGAGAAGATGGCGATAAGTCCAGTCTACAGGGTCCTGAGGGAGGTCGGAAGGTCGATCCAAGGGGCTGGCAGGATTTGGTTCCCTGTTCTGGGCGAAAGTCTGAGCAAGGAGGGTGAAGAGCTTTGCATCTGGGGGGGAGGAGATAAGAGAGGAGACCTCGGATGCACGATCAACAAAGGGGAGAAGTATATTATCTGGAAGCGGAGTGAAGTGGGTGAGCACGGGAGAATCCGGGCCGGAGCAGGAAGTGGACTGGCGAGCAAGATCAACGAGCTGGTCAGGCGTCAGACGAGGCCTTGTCTGGAGCAGGGCAGAACTAGACTGCCTCAGGCGAGACGAGGACGAGGGGCTTTGTGCGCGCTCCCTGGGTCCAGCCGAGAAGGAGGCGAGGCCAAAGCTGAGGCGCTGAGGCGACCCAGGCTCTGGGCGAGAGAATCTGCGCTGGCTGGAGACTGGTGAGTGCGCACGGACGATGGTAAGCGTGCTGGAGGAAATACGAGTGGAATTCAAATTGAGCTCAGCGTGAAGGTTGAACGGGTCAGTGGCCGAGGCAGATCCCCGGCGCGTACTCACTCGACGTTGCGGAGAGAGTGCCATGCATTATTTATTTATTTATTGTCCATCATCTATCATCAATGAAAAAATCCTCCATATCGCCTTCTGCATCCGCATCCGTCCGCATCTTCAGTAGATAATCCGGGTCTGCTACTTCGGCCAGATACTCTTGCCGTTCTGTTTCTTCCTCTTCGCCCATGGGTGCATGCGCAAGCCGTATCACCTCCCACTTGTCGTCGTATTGATCGTGTGGCTGCAACGAGCACGCGGTCAGAAATCATCTATACTTGCCTCTCTGTCAGATACCTACATTCACTCGCTTCTTCTTCAGCAGCATCTTTCTCTCGATGTTCTTGTAATAGGCTCCCTTCTCTCTCCTTGTCCTCTTCCCTTCAACCTCGCTCATCACATCCTCAAACTTCATTGGTCCATCCCCGTCCCATAAGACCAACAAGAACTCGTTTTCCAAATTCTGTTCCACCTTGATAGTCTCGTAATCCCGGACAAACTGGAACAGCGTAGGTTCCTGTCCCTCAGGCACCTCGTACGGCGCAACAGACCCTCTTGCCTCCTTTAACCTCACCGCCGACTCGTCGTCTTGCGTCAGGTAATACGCCAAGAACGAATCATGTTCTGTTTTCATAGGTCGCAAAATCGCGCAATCCAGACGCTCGTCTTCCACCTGCCACACTTGTTCAGCAGCTCAAACAGTCAGTCAATGAACATACATCTACCGGCCGATCACCAGGTCTCTCCGAGAACCGGAACAAATCATACCGATTGGGCCACACCTGAACATCTGGTAGAATAGGATAAGACTCAACTGCCACAACTTCAGGTTTATTCGGATGTTTCAACGCTGACAGATCAAATTCGTCGTTCGATGCTACAAACGAAGCCTCAATGTCCTTGAGTTGTGCATTCCTTGAGATATCGATAGGTGCAATTTGAACCGTTTTTCTGGTGAGGTATCATAGAACTCATTCTACTACTTGAACAAGAGCACATACGTTTCTTGTGACGAAGTCCGTAGAACGCCTTCTCGACTAATATACTCCGTCTTCCTCAGCCATGGCACGTGTGTCATCGGTGCACTAGACCCGCTCAGATTTCCTGCATTTGTCGTGATACCAGCTGAACTCGATATGTCCGACAAAAGGAACGCATCTCTCGGATCCAATTTGGGTAAATTTGACGGATCAGGATTCAATGCTAATCCCCCAAGCATGAAGGTCAGTTCTGTCAGTCAAATAGATTTACGGTTACCTGAATCATCAACACCCTCCTCCCACAAACACTCAAACTTTCCCAAATCCAGAGGCATACCCAGTTCAGCATCCACAATCATTGGTAAAGGCGTCTCATTCGCCAATTCATTCAAAAATTCTGGCCGCGTGTATCGTTTAGGATCCGTCGGTATATTCAGAAATTTCGGTGGACATGGTGGTGCGGGAAGTGGGTTGGAGTACCGGACGCGTACCAGAAGATCAAGTTTTGAGGAACTGTGAATGGCAGATAAAGAGGGGTCGATGAATCACTAATATCTTTATTGAGACAAGTTATTATATACCTCTTCTTGAAGCTCATTTTTGGAATCAGTTGAGAGGCAGTCAAAGTTGACAACAAGCAAAGGTAAACAAGAGTGGTTCAAAAATAGAACCTTGAATAGAAACTCATTACAGTCCCTGCGCTCTCACATTCGCTTTCCTTCAACAGGTCGATCTCGGCTCATCGTACCACCAATTGACAGGACTAGCTTCATTTTTACCCCTGTGTCATATAAGCTGCCGATGTACCTGCTAATGTTCCATTACCAGCAACATCTAATCAGTTTTGGTGGATCGATTGTGAGTATTTCACTTGTGTTTGTGTAGATAGGATTTCATTGTGTATTCTGTACTGTTACTGTGGATCTGTTTTGGGGAACAAAATCAACGATTTATTGCACTGGGCTCGGTCCGTCACAAGTCACAAACTTGTGAATTAAAAAAAGTTGTGCTAACCCAGCCGATCAATAACTATACAGTATTCCGGATACCACCGATATCTCACCCACGGTATCAATAATTATTTACTATCGTCAACTCTAGTAGTGTTTTGATCGTACTGTTTCTCTCACCTCTGCTATAAGATGGTTTGGTCCCTTCATTCAGGTTGCGGATATGTTCATCAGCTAATTAAGAGCCCATATATTACAGACAAAACGCACTAGGAAAGTCGGCATCACCGGAAAGTACGGCACCGTACGTCTTGAATCATAAACTTTCAAACGTCGCATTGAAACCCTTCTTTTCCCGGTGGTTATATTAGCGTTATGGTGCTTCACTCAGGAAGCAGGTGAAGAAGATGGAAATCTCGCAGCATGCCAAGTATACATGCACGTTCTGCGGAAAGGTGTGATTTTTTCTGTTACACCTGATTTAGCCTTGTAAAATTCATTGATTCCTGGCCCTGCCCTTTTGTGGAATCTTCCATAGGATTCAATGAAGAGGACAGCGGTTGGCATCTGGCACTGTAAGCATTGTAAGAAGACCGTAGCTGGTGGAGCATGGACAGTGGCAACCCCCGCTGGTTCTACTACGCGCAGGTATGTACCTCGATCAAGACGAAATGATTGTTCTGATGTCAGTATATAGTACTACTCGTCGGCTGCGCGAGGTGAACGAGGCTTGACCTTCTCTTTGTACTCCTCTCCTCGTATCGTCCTTGTATATGTTCGTATGCCCTATGACTCTGAAATGCATTAAGCTGGGACTGCAATATGTGGGTTCTTATAGCTGACTTCAGCAGTCCATGCATTGTATAGTAATCAGGGAAGGGTATCCATTCGTTTCAGGCTAGACTTCGCGGAAAAAGGTGTCGTAAAGACGTAACATTAGGTGCAAAAACTGGACCCAGTGATAGAATATTACAACGCTAGAAGCTATCAGAAATCCTGTGCATGTCCTCCATAACGTCTGGGAAGTTTATCATCGTTGATGTATGGACCCAAAGCCTTGTGAATGGCACGACGGCCGGTACCAACAACTGTCATTTTGGCCAAAGTAGCATCAGGAATGACTGACTTGAAGGCCCAAAACATCCAATTGAATATGGCTGGAACGTTGATGAAGAACTTCTTGTACTTGATATCTCGGTTGAGAAAATGGATGAAGCAACTATCTAGAGGGACCTACGAGAAGTTCTGGATAGTGAGATGAGAAGATGTTCGTGGCTTCTGATGCTGCAAGTTTTGAATTGGCATCACGAGACATGAGGCTCACTCCTTCGTAATCTATAGGTTCCTGCCGTGTCAGCATTGGAGATGCGGGAGCTCTGCGTCAACCTACCGTGAATTTGAAGGGTCTGGTCGATGGTTTCGAAATCTAATTGCTGCATCAAGCGTTCATGAAGAGCGACTCGCCAGCTGACCAATAGTGAATCAGGATGAACATACTCCTTTTCATCAAGTCACTCACCGAAGAAACAACTGAACATCAGAGAAGATAGCTTTAAGGTCTTGGTTACCACCGTATATGTTATACATGACTGGCCGCCCTTCCTTGTCTTTACCATAGATATGACCCATGGAGTCGAACAGCTTCTCAGGATAGGTCTGTGTCAGAGCACCGTCAACATCAAACGACTTCCTCCAACGCAACGTAGCCTGGAACATGTCTCTGGCATCGCGAACGCTATGATTCCTAGAACCTACTATTTCAACACTAAAGCTTACAAAGTTCAGCTAGATGATTACGTTACCTCGCACGAAGAAATTTCATTAGCACTACACTGACTTTGGCATCTCGAGGGTTGTTCGGATCTATCTTCACACCCCACATGCTAAAAGGTGTCTCTTTGGCCTTGGGATCATCCGGGAAGGCCTGTTCAAGTATTTCAGGAAGTGCATCCTGTATAAATGTCAGCGGACTAGTGTAGAGTTGGGGATGAGTTTAAGAGTTACTCTAAACTCCTTGAGTACGATCCATTCTTGAGCCGTGAACCTGTCTGTCAGTGGGTTTTGTGGCTCAGGTGATGCTTGAGTCTCTTTAGGAATTGTAGTAGTTGGAGCCGTGGGTTCGACTGAAGTTGCGGCGAGCTGGGATGCTTCTGTCGTGGCAGTTGGGACGGGGGCCTCTTCAGTTGGGCTGGGCAGCCGAGTAGTCTCGACAGGCGTCAGTCTCGTAGCGGATGTTTCAATAGAAATAGGTGCTATAGTCGAGACCTCTTCTGGGTTCATCGTGTTTGACAGTAATCCTTGTTAGACGTGGAGCTTCGGTTTCATGTCACTGATACTATCAGATAAGATGACTTTGCACAGTGAACGTTCCATCCGTCGCTATGTGAACACTATTGTAACGGTATACACCGAATAATTATTGGCAGAACTTGGAACCTCCAAGGACCAGCCATTCGGAATACAAGAACCCTTGTCACAGAAGTAATGATGAATCAATCAATGACATCTGGATCTAAGATTGATGGCAGAAAAACATGTGACGTGACAACACCTTTTGTTCTCCTCACCCATTTACTGTCTCGTCTCTGCGATTTCCTGACAGGCATACCATAGTTTTTCCCACTGCATATGCTTTAATTTATTGCATCGCTCTACAGGTCCTTATCCCTTCACCCCGATATGCACCACCCTTCCAATGGCTTCGTTCCACAATTCATCTCCGAACGTCGTGAAGAGCAGCGGTGGGATGGAACAATACGATCACTCAGCGTGGATAGTCTGCCCATGCCTAATGGCTGTAGCGAGAAGCAATCGACTGTGTACCGCCTCGTTGACCATGTGCGAGCTGTGCTCATAAACGTGCGTCGACTAGCAGGACAGTTTTGGCAGGCACAATCAAACAATTCTGCTGTCGATGGTTGTAAGCCACCGACAATGCGAGAATCTGGATTCTCGACACCTGTGTTTGTTCTACTCTGTATTCTCTGGTACACCACCTCTGCTCTCTCATCTAACACTGGCAAAGTGATATTAAGCCAGTTCCGCTATCCAATCACCCTGACTTTTATCCAATTCGGCTTTGTGGCAGGGTATTGTCTACTTTTCATGACACCCCTTATCCGGTTCTCGAAACTACGAAAGCCTACCAAGACCATCGTTCGGAATACCTTCCCTATGGGCCTATTTCAGATAGGAGGACACATGTTTTCCAGCATAGCCATCTCTCGGATACATGTTAGCACCGTACATACCATCAAGGTCAGCATTAATGTGCCATTTTCCAAATGTTATTGAATTTCTATGGCAGGCGCTTTCGCCCCTATTCACCGTTGCTGCCTACGCTCTCTTGTTTGGCGTCAGCTATTCGTCGAAGATCTATCTGTCATTGCTTCCGTTGACCATCGGTGTCATGTTGGCCTGCTCGTTCGACGTCGCATCAGATGTGATTGGCTTACTTTGCGCTTTTGGGTCGGCGCTTGTATTTGTCAGTTCGAACATTTTCTTCAAGAAGATTGTGCCGTCCAACTCGAGCGAGCACCTGGCGAGCTCATCCCATAAGCTAGACAAACTCAACCTTCTCCTCTATTCTTCGGGCATGGCTTTTTTGCTCATGGTCCCGTTATGGCTCTACTACGACTTTCCTCTTCTTCTAGTCGCCCATACTAACCCAGACCATATATTTCATCCTAAGCAAGGACATACAGCCCCACATTCTGTGACATATTACTTTTTCTTGAATGGGACAGTTCATTTCGCTCAGAACATTATTGCCTTCATCATTCTTTCATCGACATCACCAGTCACTTACTCTATCGCATCCCTTGTCAAGCGAGTGGCCGTCATTTGCATTGCCATTGTATGGTTTAATCAGACCGTTCATCCTCTTCAGGCAATTGGCATTGCGTTGACGTTTACGGGCCTTTACATGTACAACAATGCTAAAGCTGATGTGGAAAAGGGGGAGAAGAAGATGTCAAGAGTACAAGCTGCTCGAGACCTGATATTACCAACGACCAAGTTGGAATCACGAGAACTTTCAGGCACAAATACCCTTCCCAGCGAATATGCTTTGTCCGATGTACGATTGGATTCAGTGCCAAATGAGTCGACGGGTCCGAGATCCAGAAGAATGTCGGTTCTGTCTTCAGGGGCGGCTTTACATTGTGCTGGAAAACAACATTACAGACCTTTTCTAGTTTCTCCAAATTTCAATCCGAGTAGTCATGCGGCGCCAGAACGGCACCCGGTCAGACCGCTCAAAAAAGAATCTATATCGCTTCACATTGTCCCCCTCGACTCGTATCCATCGCCTCCTCCTTCTTTAGATTCACCTACGTCGCATTCTATATCCAACAATTTTCTGCGTACACATGAGCTGGGACAACGTGTGGGACCTTTGACGGCATAAGATAGTAAAACCCGCATTTGCGGCGGAGAATCTTACATGTTATTTCCTTTTTTAATACGAGCCCCTGATCATTTATACCATAGAATAACGATTAGTGCATCAATGATGTACTTGTGCGTAACGTCGGACTGTCTCTGTGCTATTTTATTAAGACGCTGGTTCAGCGCTTTTGTGTTTCAATTATGGACAAATACATCTAGAGCACTACCTCTACCCCAAGATCTTCAATTTAGAAATTGCTTGTTGTATTTCTTGAGAACTTGTAGGCTCTAAGCTATCGATATTGGCCCCATGAGCAATGCTAAAAGGCCGGATCAACTACATCTCATGAGCTTGCCAATTATCCTACAGGTTTTATCTTTGCTGATTGATGGTATAGGGAGTGTCAGAGATACTTTTTCTAAAAGAAATCAGCAATTAATTACACGGGGTTCGATGGCAGACCATGGTAGTACTACACAGAGTGAATACTTGCATAAGAGAAAAAGAAAAAGAAAGAAAAGGAAGAAAGGAGAGGAGAAAGGGAATTGGTCAGGAGAAGACAGAAGCTTCATGAGAAGGTGAATGCACTAGGATTCTCTATCAAGGTATTTTTGATAAGGAGGAGTTGACTGATCTCCACATTATGTTATATTTCTTGCATTCCTCAAGAATGTCTTGTCTTGTCTCTATAGTGGCATTATCGCATGAACAGTGATAGCTTTCATTGGGAAAGAAGCAAGCTTGATACTCCCAAATGGAAGTGTGGTTAGTGATGAGGCATGTTAGACATGCACACAATGCATTGTAAAAGAACTACAGACCACCTCAGTTGTCTACCTTATTAAAGATGCCTGGGCTATTTTACTAATAGGGAGTTGATGGACTGCGGAAACCAAGGTCAAACTGTAGCAATTGAACAAGACCACCTGTTGTGAAATAGTCACTACTACAGAAAGTTCATCACAAAAAATTACCACAAAATCATTTTGAGCTACTGAATTGAGATTCAGGAGAGACCCTCCTATAATGCTCAGTTACTCTCCAGATTATTGGTAACATAAGTCACCTGCCCAGGTTTTAATTTCTGAAGCAACTTGTTGATGCATTTGAAACCATTGGCGATAAATTAGGGTGCCAAGAAGAATATCTCAACATATCATCAGTCATCCCAAAGATAAGATAACAGCGACAACTGACTTTGCTAGCAACCATGATGTCTGATTTGCTTTCTTAATGCAAACACTGGATATCGAAGAGGTCAACT
>Ga0153986_1000099_pt1 | contig 26206 bp, 30 predicted proteins | sample TSGA070MetaG_FD_104724 | JGI IMG/M metagenome (GOLD analysis project Ga0153986, IMG submission 104724) | Attine ant fungus gardens microbial communities from Georgia, USA - TSGA070 MetaG | ecosystem: Host-associated > Fungi > Mycelium > Unclassified | place: USA: Georgia, Alexander Wildlife... | reverse complement strand
TTCTGATTCAGTTGATTTCGATGGAGTCGATGATGATGGGGCCGAAGAAAGTGAAGGGGAGAATGTCAGTACAAAATCCGGAGTTTCGGGCGAGGAGGGAGAAGAGCTAGGTTCAGAACACCATCCAATACTCCATTTAGAACGTTTTCCTCGGGTGTCCAAGGCTGCTATGGATATGGCAATCACTATGGTTGTGGACGATATGGTTGGAGGAAATGATGAGGAAGATGAGTCGACTGATTGATTTCTATACGCTCTAAGCATGATGTCATCACGTTCTTTATGTTGTGCTGTCGATGCATTCTCATAAAAGTCATCATGAGCTTGAGTCGACAAGAATAAGAATCGATCTGATTCCTTCAAGTGACCAGAGAGAGATTTTTTTTTTTTTTAAATAGACCAGAGAGAGATGACCACGGAACAAAATGGCGAAGATTTATAATCCCAAGAAGCACTAAGACTGGATTGACAGGGACACGACCCGTCCTTGCAACTTTTTAAACTGGCGTTCAGATATGGTTTCGATATCAGGTCTGAATTTCTACCTGTCAGGTTTCAAGTATATGACGTTATTCCGCCTTGTGGAGGTTCATGAACCAAGTCATATTCCTCTCAAAATCTTTGACGCATGTTTTACGAACACGGTATTCAGAAAGTTACGCCCATTCCATGAAACGGGTGACGAAGGCTCGAATCGGCTGTGCTAGCGGTATTGAGGCTCTACGTCCACTGACTCCTCCGGAAATTGCATGTCGACGTCTGCAAGTGCACGAACAGGTGAAAGGGTAGGGAACAAGTTGTGTGTGAGGATGATCGGACAAGTTAGATTTTCCCGAACACACTAAGCCTCGTAGTTGATGCTGGCGGTGTGAGGTGTCGTTGCCTTTGAAAAAGCAAAAACACTGCTCAAAAGATACAACGCGTGATAATCACATTGATTACTGCAACGTCTGCTATCGCGTTCTGGACTCTGGAATCTGATCTATCTATTCTTCGCGACCACCCAAAACCCTGATGATGTTTTCGTACACTGTGAAAACAATACCACCACTCATCTATACCAATAGTTAATCAAAGTTCTGAAATCTCATTTGCCCACCACGTACTACTAATCGTGCCAAACGTGGCGTCGTCCCAGTCCAGAACCGCAAAACACCTTCCTCCGTAAATATTCGATATGCACAGTGGAAAGAATTCCTATACTGTGCGCGCGCTTCTAATGATTGCATACGCGTTTTTATAACACTTGTTCACAATGGTGTAAGACAAGTCTCATCTGAATTGATTTGAAGCTTACTCCAGAGGCATTGTTGTATAAACGGTTACTAGGCCAGCGACAGCACCAATACCAAAGGTAATTGCACTGGGTAAACGTTGACCAGGCATAGTCGATCCTTGTACCAACTGCTTGAGGGTGGAATAGGTGGTAAGCCGGACAGCAGAATTAGCTCCTTGGCGCATCATCTATGCAAGTGTGAATATCCTCTTTTAGGTTCGTGTATAGATCAGCCATTTACAACGGGAAATAGGCCACGGTAAATACCAAAGATGCCCTCCTGTTTGACAATAGACATTGTCCCATGCACCAGTCCACGGTACTGAGGATTTGGATGTTTGGCGTCGTCGATGAGCTTGGTCCTGAAAACGGCAAAACGATTAGCGGGCTCGCAGGATGTGTCCTTAGAAATCATACTTGATCGTTTCCGATGGAGTGACAGCAAAAACGGCCTCCATCATACCTGCGCCCAAACCCGCTGTTCGTAGAATCGTTCAGCGTCTACATAAATCCATATGAGGAAGAGAGGGTACCGAGAAGACTTCTTGGAGCACTTATCCTTCCCTATGCAATATCTCAATCATCGTTTGATTAGCATAAAATACCTCCATACCTCTGAATCCGCCAACTTGTGCTTAAAATGATCATAACTCATAAACCGCACTCCAGCCTTGGCAGCGTTTCCAATCATTAAAGCAGAGCACCCTGAGTATAACCCTCTAAACCCATGTTTCTTGATCGTATCTTTGACGATGGTGATAGGTTTTTCTTTCTGTTTTGCAGTGTCATAAGCTGATCTCGTGTGAGGGGTAAAGTAACAAACTTTTCCCGAAAATTGGGAGCGAGTTTTGACAAACTCAGTGGGATAGGTTATGAACCTGTATGAAGCTGAACGTAATCAACTGGGAACAAACACGAGACACGATTTTTTTACTTACGCTTCAACTGCTCCGGCTGTAGCACCCGCGATCCTGGCGTCGAGGTTTGCAAAGGTCAATTATGAGAAGGAATCATTGACAGGGGGTCATGAAAATGCATTTACAATGAGTGTGAAGTCTTCTCCTTCTTGAAAACCATGCTATCGGCAACAGAGAGATAATAGGTGAGAGTTGAAAGGAACAGTCACGTCCGTCAAGGAAATTCGGAAATGCAATTGATGCAATTTTAACGGCCCTATTTGGCGAACTCGTTGCTGTCCCCCCTCGTGACAGTCGTGTCCCTTGAACGATCAAAAACATGTCTCTTCATGTCGAGTTCACCCCCTATCGTTTACCAGCTCAATCCAAAACATCTTGAGGTAGATCTCGCCTGTCAACACATCCTCTGTGCTAATAGCCCAATATGATACCAGAAGGCATTTTCGCACTCATGGGGACCACACCTAAATTGCATTACAATTGTAATAGGTCCACATTGTATAAATAGTAAACCACCTTTCCCATCTTCGTTTTTCGGGGCCCGCGGGTGTACCTGGACAATGCTTCAGTACTATCAGACTTATCGTCCGCCACCCTTCACTGGATGAACCCCCAATCAAATTCCTGAATCCAAAAAATCTCAGGTTAGGGTTGGGGGGGGGGACAGTCAACGTGCTCAGACATCGTAGGGTAACATAGACGGCTGAGGGGGCAAGGCTTCTAACCACGCGTAGTTATACTAGTGCATCAAATATGAATCCCTGGATAGTACAAAGACTAAAAACACCGGCCGGATCCACTCTGGCATTTGCACTACTCCAGTGACGCGTTGCTACGAGTCCATTCTTCAGGGGAAGACAATGACTTTGCCACACATCCAAAAATCGGTCGAAAACTACAATGCAAGCTTCGGACTTTCAAAGAACCTAGACTCAAGAAGAAGAAAAAAATTAAACTCGCCATTTGTCACTCGTGTAGGGACTCGTTGTCGTTATCAACTCAATAAACAAAGAGCGGCAAGTAAATCATGCAAGTTTCTTACACATCATTTAGGTTTAGCTTCCGATCCCTTCAACACTTTCTATCTCACGCCGGAGGAGGGGAGGACAACAGAATCCTCCTTCGCTTTGATATCTGTTCAAGGAAGTAGTGCATTCCGAGGTTCGATAATAATAGCTACTTTTATCAAATTTCAAACCGACAATTCGACCCTCTGACTCTTTCTAATCGCCTGCCTAGACTCCTCATCGGCTAATGCAGGTCTAACCCACTTTTCCAAAAATAGATCCACTTGTTGTGGCGCTCGGCCAGTAAAGCTTTGAGGATCCAAAAGTTGATCAAGCTGACCTTGAATGGGATCAAAGTAACTTGATTTCTTGATCCGTTCAATAAGGTCATTCTCGAGTCCGAGCTGCTTGACTTGGTACCCGGCTTCTTGCGAAAGAACCTTTTTGTTGATCAGCAAAAATGAACCACTCAAATCAATTAGAGACATACCCTTATCTTTTCATGGGCTTCTTGTCTATCACCACCTTTTTTGACCATGGCCATTATCATATTCTCAGTAGCCATGAAAGGCAGCTCCTGGGAAATGTGGCGGGCAATGACCTGGGGATAAACAACAAGTCCTTCGGATACATTCTGAAGGGTGGATAGTACGATATCGGCAGTTAGAAATGCTTCGGGAAGAGTGATTCTGCGATTGGCGCTGTGTAGATAATACACGGACTTATTCACTTCACAAGTTGACTTAGCAATAGATGAAAAGCCTGCCTGTCGTCAAGAGTACGCTCGAACCACTGTACGCTGCAAGTCATCAAAGCATTTTGGTGCATAGCCATGAGATGGCGAGAAAGGCTACAGACACGCTCAGAGCGCATGGGGTTGCGTTTATACGCCATGGCCGAGCTTCCTATCTGGGTGGACTCAAAGGGTTCTTCAATTTCCTACGTAGCACATCAACGAAGACTTTCAACCAAGAAAACAGAAGATACAACCTTCAGGTTGGCAAGGAGCCTCAAGTCTGTACCAATTTTGTGTGCTGTGGCACCAAATGAAGCCAAGGAGGCAAGAACATCAACGTCGATTTTGCGCGAATAGGTCTGTGAAGTGACAGGATAGGCATAATCAAAACCAGAAAGGTGGGTAACAAGCTTGTCCAATCTTTCGACCTAGAACAAAATCCAGGTCAGTTAATCTATCATTTCGTCTGAGGGTACTCACCTTCTGGTGGTCGCCATCGAATAAAGTCAAGAAGCTAGCCTGGGTACCAGTCGTACCCTTTACACCTCTGAAACCAAGGTCGTCCCTAACTCTCCTCATGTTCCTCAAGTCCCACAACAGCTCCTGAATCCAAAGAGTTGCACGTTTTCCAACAGTGGTTAACTGGGCAGGTTGGAAGTGAGTGAAACCAAGAGTTGGAAGAGCGCGATGTTCCGCTGCAAAGGCAGAGAGACGCGAGATGAGAACACACAGAGAACGTATAAGATAAGTGAGGCCAGTGCGCAGAAAAATAAGGTCGGCATTACTATTAAGGACCATGTGAGATCGTAATCGGTTAAGACGTTCGAAAGACTGACTCAGTGACGTAGCAAGATGTAGCCCCAAGACTGTTTACTGCGAGTAAGATGGAAATCGAAAACCCGACCAGAGGACATACTGAATGATACCCGCGGCAGCGGGCGCAACCTTCCCAAATGTATGGACGTGAGCCATAACATCGTGTCTACGCTTTTTTTCCTCGGCAGCAGCAATATCAAATTGTTCAGGTGTCAGATCCTTCAGCCATCATGAATGGGAGGACATGATCATTCCTGTTTAACCAGGACTCACCAAATTGTCCCTCATCTGAATGAGTGCTTCTTCCGAGATCGGAAGCCCTAGTTCTTTTTGAGCGACGGCGAGGTTCAGCCACAACTGCCTCCAGGTACGGAAGCGCATCTATTTTTTCAAGAAGATTGAGGAAATTTGGTGAGCGAACCGTCTTTATGTGTCCTAGTTAACCAGACTCACAGCAGGGGAGAAGAGATTCGCCATTTCTTTGCTCGCATAGCGGCTGAGACGATTGTCAGTTCGTATTTTCGAAGCAGAATTAACAAGGAGGTTACACTAACCTAGATAACGGTGTCTTATATGCACTATAATCTTCCATCCTCACGATGATGATTCTTCTGGATGGTGGAATAGGTAACGCAGGAATGAAGCAGGGAATATCATGATCTGATTGATGTTCCTGATTTAGCACATTGTCATCTGATGATATGATACCTAATGAGCGGTTTATTGTGATGTCACTGTCCACTATTCAAATTGTTGGAAGGACAATATGTATGCAACAGGCTAGGGAAGTAGTAATACAAGAATCATACTCATACAGTGACAGAAGTAATGGAAAGACAGTACCGTTATTCCACGACAAATGTGGGACGATCGTGATAGGAAATGAGGATAGGAAGGCCGAACTGCTCGTTCGCTTAGAACTTACCTTGCTCAACTGACAAGCATAGCATGCATGAGCATCAACATCACGAAAAAGATCCATGGATCAAGGCATCCCAAGCACTTTTACCCTGAAGAGTCTGAATGAACTTGGCCCTAGGCGTTCCGGATCTTCCATCTGGGTACTGCTGACATGGGACCTGATCTGGGCTTCCTGTTCCGTTAGTGGCCGAGGAAGCAGACAATACAGGAACATCCCCAGAAGGAAGCATACTCGGAGGAGGCAGCCTATATTCTGCCCTAGTATTATTTCCATCTCTGTTTGTAGTCGCAGGTGACGTGGGTGCAGGCATAGTAGGTCGAAAGTCCGCAGTGTCCGTTGGCGTTGTCTTTAATGGTGAATGTACTAGTGGAGGTATAGTAGGGTGTAGCCGAGGACTCGTGCGGGGAGAAGGAGGATTAGAAGGGCTACGGGATAAATTACGGAACAACTGAGGATGAACAGGAGGAGAAGAATGATGTTGAGGAGGTGACATTGGCACTGAAGATGGTCCGTCCGTGTTTGGTGCATCGGCTTGTGATTCCTGTTGTATCATTGGTTGGGCAAGCTTGATTTCTATTTCTGAATTGAACGAGAACCAGGACCTACCACACGAGCTAACTTTGACGGAGGGTGCGAGGGATGATGATGCGGATGCCTTGGCCAGTGGTGCTCCTGATAATTGCTAGCGTCCAATGAGGGAGTATGAACCATGACTGGTGGTGTTGCTGGAGTGTATGTTCCAGGGGTGCCGGAAAATGAATGTGCGGGAGTAGTAGTGCCCGAAGAGGATCGTGAACCAGGCATGGAAGGGCGTTTCTATTCAACGATAAGCAGATTCCCAATCCTGTCGTTTGTTTGAGAAAATACCCACGGGCGCCAATATACTTCCCAGGACAAGCCTTAGAGCCTCGCGATGCTGGGGGTTATACTTGCTTAGAGGGTCACAAGTTGGATGATGTATAGGGTCATGATGACCCGGAGGCGGGTACCCATCCGCGCTCGTTCTAGACGATCGTAGGGGGTCAACGGAGGGCGGTTGACTAACTTGAGTTGGCTGCAAATGTCACAGTAAGACAGAGCATTTGGATAAATTGTGCGAAGGCAAGAAATGTTGCAACAGTCAGAGGTTGGAGTGCAAGATCGAGCGCGAAGAAGAGGATGTACGACATACCATGAGGGCTTGGACCACGACTCAGATGCACAGCTAGTTGTAGTAAAGAATGGAGCCTGCAGGCTGTGGAATGGCAAGAGATAAGAACTGATAGAAAATGCCGAATTTCCCCGTAAATACTCCATATATCCAACCTGTATTTCAGTGAGTATCACACGTTGGAGCCAGTTTCATCATGTTTGACCAGAATTTTCTTCCTGTATTCAGCTTGACTTGCAGTCACTCAATCATCAACAGCTACCATACCGAAAGCTCGCCATACCGATGCGTCTTCCGGGAAGAGTGAAATCGTCTCCGGCCGTCCGGAAGATTATATCATTAATGTCACGGTTGACAAATAGCTGTCAAAGGCTTGATGACGTACCTGTCATCCAGAGCTTAAGGAAAAGTCATGCATCTGAAGAGACTGGCTAGATGTACAATTCAGCTGAAACAAACCGGAGATCAGTAGAACCAGCAGTTCAACATGATGTCAAATACAAAGTTCCCAGTCCCTCTTGGCAACGAGAAATAATATGATTATTCAAAGTTTCTTGACAGTTTCTTGACGAGGCTGCCGCTGATTGCTCAGCTACTATCAGGAACCTGCGGACAATGACAGAAAGTGGTCTTTGGATGCCGTCACAAGAATCCTTGCACTCTGCAAGAAAAGTACGATACAGGTTATCCGAGCTCAAGTTGGAAACCGACTGCTAACACCCAGGAGAGATTCTTTGCTCTCTTTGAAAACCAATCATGTACATCTAAAATGTGTATGTATTTGCTTCCCTACTAGCCATTAGGCGCCGAATCATCTGAAACCCTAGTATTTTTACGTGTCCGCGCAAAAATAGCGCCACCCAGTTCGAGTGAGCAAAATCGTCTCGTCATCTCATCAAACTCTCAGCTGATTCTGACTGTGAAGCGTTTGACAAATAGTACTTTTGTTCATTACTTCTTCGTATCTGGGTCCTTTCAATATTCACGTTCATTTCACTCAATTCCCCAGAACACCTTGTTGCTTGCCTAAGGTAAAGACTGTCCCCACACTCGTCCTCAATTTCAACCTTCTCAACTTTTTGATAGCATGGTAAGCGTGAATGACAATGTATCACCAAGTCAGGTTGCTGCTACCTCATTCGAAGCACTTCTCGGTACAACTCGAATTGGAAATTTAGAGGCCAGCGACGGAAAGCATATCAGAGATCCAGATATAAACACTGTACTTCATTTTTTCGCATTTTTCTGTCGCTGCTGATGTGCTTTTGGACATATGCATAGAGATCAATCGCAGACAAGGTTATTCACGCCTCCATCTTCGCCCTGTGTTTCCATCCCTAATCTATCCTCGCAGTATGAGCTGGCGCCATCACCTCGTTCTTGGGGTATGCCGCTCTTGATAAACTCACCCGAGTACGACGATTTTCTTCACAACCCTGATCCGCGACGAGACAGAAAATCGGACAGAGGTGGGACAATATGTACCAGCCGTGGTATTGCCAATCTTGGTTGTCTCTTCATCCTCGTGGCAGGGATGTTAATGCTCTTGTGAGTCTTAACTAACTTTCTCTTGCTCAAGTAATTGAGCCACCACTGAAAATAGTGCTGGTTTGTTTTGAGAATATTAATGCCAATGATGTTTTGATTTTCTCTTTCAGGCTTTCCCGTACTACAGCATTTTACCAAGAAGAAACCGACGAATCAAGGTGGCTTCAACCTTGGTGGCATTAATGCGACTGGACAAGTACCTAATATGCCCGGAAACTTTGGGCTCATTGACAAAGACACACCGCAGGAAGTGTATACGAAGAAATCATATACGCATCCTGATCAAGTACTGCAATTAGTATTCTCGGATGAATTTAATCAGGACGGACGGACATTTTACCCTGGAGATGACCCATTCTGGGAAGCCATGGATCTACATTATTGGGGAACCGTGGGTTGCTGCTTGAAATTAATTGATGTTCAGATTGAACTTTGCTGATTTATATCTAGAATGATCTTGAGTGGTATGACCCACAGCAGGGTTCGTTTTTGCATTGTGACATAACTCTTAAGTGCCACTCAATGAAATTTCAGTGACAACTGAGGGTGGGGCGCTCAGATTGAAGCTGTCGCCGGCTAATCCAGTCGATAATCATGACATGAAATACCGATCTGGCATGGTAAGGTGTTCACAAAACCGATTGGTCCAGGGCTTACGTTCTCTGCAACGACAGATACAGTCTTGGTATGTGATTATTCCATTACTACTCATAATATATCCACCTAACAACTATTTTAGGAATAAATTTTGCTTCACCGGTGGCCTGCTGGAAAGTGCGTTACTTACCTCGTACTCTGTAATATAAGAATCTGATATCATGCAATGGGAGTAGCTTCGGTGACGCTCCCTGGAGGCACCAAGGTTAGGTATGTATCTATATCTCTTTCCAACATAGATTGGGCCCTTTTTTCGCTGTGCTTTGTAAAAAAAAATAGTCGCATATGCTAATCCATCCCAATTTTTGAAAATCTGTCATCAGTGGTTTATGGCCAGCCGTGTGAGTGTTTAGCCCTTGCAAGATATTCGAGGAATGCTGATGGCTTACTAACTTTTGCATCCAGCTGGGCAATGGGAAATTTGGGTTTGTTTTTTCTTTCAGAGTCATTTAGGAAGCTTATCATAAAAAGGACGTGCGGGATTCGGGGCAACTTTGGAGGGCATGGTAGGCTTCATTCATATTTGAAACTCAGGATCTCTCACCTCTTATCTACAAGTGGCCATATTCGTATGATGCTTGTGATGTCGGGACGCTTCCGAATCAAACCTATCCTGGGACTCAGAATCCGGCAGCTGCTTTTGTTGGAGGTGATCCTGATTGGAATGGCGCATTGGTAGATAAATGATGACTTCTCAATTGTCTAACAGCTCACTGATATCTGACATAGTCTTTTCTGCCTGGTCAGCGTCTCTGTAAGTTCGCAGCTCAAAGATTCGAGTAATTGAAACAATTGGTTCCCAGCCGCTTGTACTTGTCCTGGACAGTCTCATCCAGGACCTGTTCGATCCGATGGAAGTTATGTGGGTCGCGCTGCCCCAGAAATCGATGTATTTGAGGCTACGATCGACAGTGGGATCGGAAAGGTCTCTCAGTCAGCTCAGTGGGCACCATATAACGTGAGATTTTTCCCTCTGCAGTGATCAGATCATTCAAGGTTAATACTACCTGTGTCAGGCTGGTTATAAATGGCTCAACAACTCGGACAATCTGATCATTTACGATGCTCAGAATACTGTGCTTAATTCGTATCACGGTGGTGCGTTACACCACGTTCATGTTCATAGGCAATGGCCACATGATTTATGGTCCCGTCAGGCGTTTATCAGCAAACTACCAGCGGTTTAACGGTTACAAATCAAGATTGCTACGAGCTTAATAAGGGGTGCTTCTCCATCTACGGCTTCGAATACAAGCCAGGGCAGGTGTTCCATGTCTTCAATCTTGCTTCCAAACTAAAGCAAAGACGTGTAACAGCTTCGATAAATCCTATGTCACCTGGATTAATGACGGGACAAAGGTATGGACCTTGATGGGAGCAGGCATGGGACCAGATGCAGAAACAGAGATACATGGTAGACCTGTACCTGAGGAACCAATGGTGCATTATAGGAGTCTTTGAGAATTTCAAATTGGCTAACAATCCAATTTTAGTACATCATTGCCAATCTGGGTTTTTCACAGAATTTCGGCTGGGTTGATTTCGATAATCTGCAACTGCCAGCGACAATGAGTATAGATTATATTCGTGTCTATCAACCGCAGGATGCGATAAACATTGGCTGTGACCCAGTAGATTACCCAACCATGAACTACATCGAGACGTACGTCCTTGTCTGCACATCTGTTTTGTCACTTATCGGATGTTTGCAATCCTGCTTACCGCCACTAGGTATGAGGAAGCTTATACCAATTTCAATCTGACACTGTGGAACACACCAAATTATCCGAGCGAGTGGCCAAAGAATCGCCTCGACGGCGGTTGCTAACCGTGATCTAGATTTGATTTATCTTGCACCATCATTCAAGTAGACAATTTATAGCTCAGCAATTCATCGAATCTATATTTTCCATGTCGGTACTCACCTGCGCGACTGTTATACAAACACTTTTATGATACACCATCGTCCAGTAGACAGATTTGTTCGCTACCTTCCTTTTCTGCAGTCTTTGAGTACAGGCCCCATCTTTTCCTCTAGTTTATCTATTGATGATTGAATCGACACTACTGCTATCAAGTCCTTTTCAACATTGATCAAGCCCCCGGACTTCGGAAAATGTGGGTGACATATCTGACTGCAGCAATGGATGGCATACAGAGAACAGCCCTACCTGGTTCGCTGAATAGGAAAATCAATGATAGTCCACAATGGTGTCCCTATCTAGAAGACGTGGGGTCGCAGTAACGATGTCGAATAAATAGACTTGCGAAAGAATAGAAATTAACGGGTGACAATCCCATTTTTTTGGGCACTTCCTGATTTGTTTCTTGTTCGTCTCCCTGAGGTTTCCAAATGACAATCAGGAGGCTCTTCCCACAATGGGGCACAAAGTATTAGATTTGATGGCAATAGGGACAAATCGTCAAGAGTTACTATCTTGTCTTTGCTCAAGCAATCCGAGTATGTCATCCTTATCAGATCAGATGAGTTAGCTGGCCGTACATACTATTTTGACGCTAGCTGACCAAAGCATATTATCAAGTGTGATAAGCCTACGCTCTGGTAGTCAACCCCTTAGCCTGAAGCGAATCGTATCTTTAGATACGCCAAATTTATCGTGTTGAATTGAGAAAGCTTTTTATAAGTAAAAAAAATTCTAGAAAACTATATAAACTAAGACGACAGGTCTTTACTTCGCTTTCCCAGCCAATCTGGCTTGTTCAGCCGTCGTAAGCTTGGTATTCAACAGCATGATTCCAGGATCCATGCTGTAGCAAGAGCCAGCCAGATACAGTTTGGTATCTCCTTCTACGATCTTGATCGATCCTTGTCATTTTCCGGTTGCCAAAAAGTTGTCATTGATAATATGCCCCGACTGCAAGGAGTCAAACAAGGCGAGAATCCCCTCTCTTTTCATTGAGTCATCTCTTATCTATGTCCTTCCAGGCCTCTCAGACGCTGCTTTGGGAGGAGGTAGCTAGCTTGATAAAATCAGTATTAAGGACGTCAAATACATGAGCATTTCCCCCTTGTTATCAAATTCTGTTGACTGACACAGAAGTGATTTTTAGGAAGGTAACAAAATCAAGAGGACGATAAGAATGAGGATCGGTTCAATTGCACTGGTCTCAATCCTTTGTGTAATAATAATCATACTCTATGATCACTCTATGATTCTACATCGCTCATTTCATACTAAATACAAATACGGTCAGAAAAATCAACTATGTATGCATCTATGGTGTGTCATTGGAAGGTTCAAGATATTCCTAAAGTCTTCGGGGATATTCATCACAAGAAGGCTGCGATGGCAGCAACAAACAGCGCAATAATCGCCCCCTCACGTGAGATGACTTTTATTCTGAAAGCGCCACTGCTTATTGATGATGAGAGTGATGGCATAACAGAGGGATGTGGGACGGTGCTGGTTAGTGGCATCAGTGTGGCTGGGGGACTTGGGGGTGGACGAGGCTTGGGAAGAGCCATCATTGTGGCAGCGGAGACAGACCGGGTCATCGGATCATCAGAAACGGAGGCAAAATGGGTCACAGTAGGATTGTCATCTGGGGCAGTAAACGTGCCATCGAGGAGCGCAGTAATCGAATCACCGGTGGAATCCGTTGAAGGACTGTTAGAAACAATGGACTCGGGTACATCATCTGGCAATGCTGTTGTTTTCGCTTTTGGAATTGAACTTGCATCCAATGCATTCAAAGAATCAGGATCGCGGCCAAGGTCGGATTTCATATCGGGGGAAGCAGGGGATTCATTGCCAAAGGAAACAGTATCAGGGAATATTTCAGGTTCATTATCGAGAAGAGCGTGGAGGTCATCATGAGATTTGGAAGAAGACTTGGAATCGGAGTCGAAAGCAGAATCAAAACCAGGATTAGAGTCTGTGTCTGGATGAGAGTCTTCCTCCGTACCGTTGTCGTGAGAATTTTGCGTTTTTGTGAAAGCCGGAAGCCCGTCATCACTGATCGAACTGGTCATATTAACTTTCACCTACAGTAGTGGTGGTAGGACATACCCCGGAGCAGCGTTACCCACCTTGTTGATGTTGGTGGTAGTAGATGAAATGCCCGGACCAGTGTCGTCAGTATTTATGCTGGTGGAGGACACATCAAGGATCATCCCAGCAGGAACAGCATGTACGTTGGCTATGGCAGTTAAAGAAATCACCAAGAAGGTAGGAGCGTTGATTGTCTTCATATTCGATAGCAAAGGGCGAAGAATATATCGTGTGTGTTGTTTGGGATGGCTGATATAGGTCCAGGCGAAGACCTTTATATATTATGAATGAGGGCTGGTCTTCATTGAATTCCCAAGGGCGGCTGACAGAGGAGGTACAAAGAAGTTCATTTGAGGATGGACCTTCTTATTAGATGTTGTTGAAAAGGGAGGTCAAATAGAGCATCAGCAGCAGATATGGGAGCACTTTGCAACTGGCACCGTAGCGGAATCGGATTCCACAGGATGTTGAATGAAATGGGGATTTGAGATGGCCTGTGTTCTGGTAGTAGCAGCCGATTAGCAGCCGATTACCCGGTTCCAGCCACTTTTCAGCCACTTTTCAGAAACTTCGACAGCTATCAACCATCATTTGGCCTTTGACGTAGGCTTAATAACGATCCTCTACAGCACCCTATGCAATGGACAAATGGTCGTCAAAAGGTTAAGTGGGTTGGACAGAAATTGGAAAGATCCATATCACGATGCAGGTAAACGCTGTGACAAGATCTTGACATTTGTGACTACATTACACTGATTAGACTAGTCCAAACCAAATATACAACCTTTCGGCAACAGAATGACATTTTTCACACTGAGACAATGATGATAATACAAGTGGTTTTGTCATGCTGGATGTATAATCAATGGACCAGAGTTGGCATCTAAGACATTTAAACTTGAACTGCCAAAGTGACTAGCCGAGTTGATCATACATAGAAAAACTGGACCGACTCTCACTGGTATGCCCACCTAATCAAAAATTTCAATTGGTTCTATCCAGACTTCATGGAGGATCTATTAGAAAATTTATAGTACTTGTAAACAAAACCAGGCTGCAAATTTGTTGCATTTTTTGCAAGATACACTTGTATATTGTATTGTTTGCCTCACCATTCACTGAAATCACATATGTGAAGTGGATTGATGTAGAGGAAAAGACATAATATCTATATCATGAATAGAAAAAGTGATTGATAATATGGTACAGATTATTATACTATGTACAAACAATGGATTCTACAAACCCATGAAAGTCACTAGAACAAAAGCGGTGAAACCAGAGATCGTGTCACAGTTATTTACTAATGCAAGAAACTGGGCCCTCAGTTCATTCTGGTAATCAATCTTGTCAAATCTGGGCCTGGGGGAAATCAGTGGACGATCTAGTTATTGGGACTATCAGCCTTATTGAAAGATATCTCTCATAGAGCACTAACCTGATGTAGCAATACACAAGTGATTGCTCTGACAGCGTCCAATTACATGCTTTTGAAAGGCTCTATTCCGTTTGTAGAACAGAGGTTTTAAGTCAATATCCCTCAATAGTTGACGGATAGCTGACTCCAGAGGAAAGAAGTGAAAGGATCCATTGCAGGGATCCATACAGCAAGCGCCAAGCCTAACAAAGGTTCCCGAGCCCACTGCGTACCTATGATTTATCAGAAGCTCCCTGATGAGGAGCACAAACCAGAAGTAGGGTACAGTATATCGTTCGCAATCGAGGTAAGTACCAGGCTCAAGAGCGACCTGAATTCTTTCAAATATCGTAGTTCCTGTCGTCTCGGCCAACCAGGAGCGCATGAGCTTTTTGTATATCTCCAACCTCCTGTTATCGAAGGACAGAAGGGGTTCCCCCAGAAGTTCAGGATCAATGAGCTTCGTGACAAGAGCCTCAGAGATGCAGCAGCCAAATCGCTTCCTCATGAAAGTGATGTAAGCTCTGACCTCTAGAATTTGTGGTGGAGTGTCGTTAGAGAAAAGTCTGTTGTCTGGGTGATGAACTGAAGATGAACTCGTTCCGTAAGGCAGGGCAGCAGCAACATGTCTTGTCGTGGTAGAATAAGGTGTAGCGGCCTCAATTGATTCAACTTGCTCGTAAGATGTTCGAGGCATCGGAGATAGAAATGACGACCCAGTTGGAGGAAGGGGATTGGGCTGACGTTGGTATAGACGAGGCTGAATGGTAGGAAGTGGGTCCTGAATTGGGTACGAAGGATATGCATGGTTCCCAACAAGGGCCTGTGGAATGAATACTTGGTTTGGGCGAGCGGGCATCTCGTTGACATAATTCTGGGCCATGGATACATGTTCTCTAATTGTTGGAAGGTAAGAAGGTCTCATCGTCCAGTCAAGATGTGGGTGCCTGGCTTCGGGCTAGAAATAAGGTGAGAACTGGTGGCGAGTGCGGCGAAATCAACTCACCATCGAGAACGGGGCAGAACCTGTGTAATTTGCGGTATTTGGCATATTAGTTGATGGAGATAATGTGTGGACCGGCACCGGGGCGTTACCCTGAGCGAACGTCAGTCTGAAAGTTCGAAGCAGAGGAGCAGTGACTGACGGGATGCTGCTCAGTTCGCATAGTCTGAGCCTCGACTTCAGGGCCGTAGTGTTGCTGTTGCCTCTGTAGCATCATAAAGCGAGGCGGTGGGTTAAGCATCCGACAGCCAAGCCTGTGAAGTCTGGATCGTTCGGGACAGCCCAATTCGGCATTGCGACTTGAGGGATCCATAAAATAACAATGGAAATCAATGAGGAGGAAAAGAAGATGTCTTAGGTGAGTTCTGCGAGGTGGGAAGAGTGGGAGAGAGAGAATGGAGAAATGAAGAAATTGAGCCACTGAAGGTATTATAAATGTCCGTGGTTTGATTTTGATTTTCCCTATCGGTTCATCGTAAAGACATCTTGTGTCACAGATATAGACCAGTGTTGCCGCGGAATGCCGACCCGGGAGGCTATCATGCGTACAGAGAATCCTGTGCATTCCTTGGTCAAGAGAATGTCCACAGATAATTGATCACCGGAAAATGGACGCAGACTAATTGTGGATTTATACTGTACCGATGTTTAGAAATTTCAAGTGCAGCATATGTATTCACCAAGTTATTTCCAAGCAAAAAAAATTTGGCGGATGTGCCTGGGCACGATGATTCATCTGGAGCCAAGAATGTTCCACGCAGGCGCGTGACAATCTTATTGATTGCACTACAATCCCAGTGATATAGGAGTTCAGGGTCTTGTTTTGAACACAACATATTGGTGATGCATCAAGTTGAAAAGCAAAGAGGTGGAATAAACAGGTTTTCTGACTCCGAACCCAGTTATGGACCGTTGCTACGCGTAAGAATGGACTACGTTTAGGTCATCGCTCTCTTCGGTCTCGAGAGCTTATGAGTCGATAATATCAAGACTGGTCACCCGTGCAATCTATCCACTGCAAAATCACACCATTATCGAAGCTAAGTCCAAAGTGAAAATTGGCATTCTGGTCCCAACATTTGATATTCGCCTACCCAAATTCACCCGAATTAGCGGGAATCAATTCTAATCGATCAACCACATATTATTGACACTTGACAATAAGGATGCCACTGTTCCCACACTTCCCGCTAACCGAGTGTCCTTCGTGCATAGCTACAACCAAGGCAAGTCCTCCTAGATGCAGGATGGGACCGGAATCCGGCAATGGAAATATGTCTCAAGATTTGGCAGAGAAAGCGTCGAGTGTTGTAAATTGAAACAACATCGTTGTTAAATGCGTCGTGCCAACCCTCATGGGTGAGGAAGAACGGGCCAAGAAATCAATCGCTCGTAAAGCCAGGTTTTGAGCAGTGAAGAACACCAGCCATTCATTCCTTTGGAATCTTTACAGGCTGGTGATGATGAGGTCTCTCGAATAAAAGAATAATAAATCAGAAGGGTCCGCATTAACTATTGCCAGCGTGCTCAAGTATGCTTCGGCGAGCTCGTGGGTTGGACAGCATTTGTTTAAAGCATGTTGACCGGGAAAATTGATATCAACAGGGACACGGGACTGGATCATTTAGATTGAACTCGAAGAAAAGAAGCCCGGTAGTGAGAAACGCTATGCAATGGCACGAAATGTAGAAGATCATGCGGGCCCGCAGAATGTGGGGGAGTGGCCATAGCGACATGAGGGACGAATTTTGTTTCGTGAACTTGTGGTCTCAGGTTGTATCGAGACTTGCTCCAGTTCGGGGTTTCGAGATGATTTCCTGATTTTTCGAACTCGAAGTACCGTCGCAAATATCTATGAAAGGCGTCGCGAGGCTTGGGGATCAGACATGTCTGGATTATATGCCAATAAATGAATAACATGGGCTTATTGAAAGAATGGAGATAACGATAGCATTGTCGACTTCCGAGTTCGGCAGGTGGGGTGAAGAACGAAATTTGATCACCGGATGAATAAGCAAACGGTTCAGTTCCGAGATAACTGAGACTGCAGCTATACACAGGCGAAGATTACAAGGAATGATATTAGACTGGTACTCGACTTGTCTCTCTTCATCCGAACGGCTGTACTGTGCAACATGTGGTCTGGCAGACCTCTTATATCTCCGCGATTGACTCTCCGCCATTAGCATAAATATATTACCAGTCACAAGACACCTGGTACAGACGGGTAAGGTATATAAGAAGCAGGTTAGTGCGTTTTATGCTCCGGCTTCGTTCTTCTGCTGAAAATGAAGATCAAGTTTCTGTGGTTTTCGCTCCTTCCGATTGCTGTGACCAGCAACTCCTCAAGGGATGCCATTTCGTCGTCGGCAGCTTCATTGTCTATAGTTGCAGTTTCTACAGGTTCATCGGCTTCCAGGAATGTTGACACGTCAGTTACGGTCTCATCGTCATCCATAGTATCAAGCTCGGTCGTAGTCAGCGCATCATCAAGTGCGGTTCTGATCCCGCTGACAACTGTAAAAAGCAGCCCCAGAACCCAACCGATCATCAAGCCCCTTGTCACTCCAACCTCCTTCACTCCTTTTCCTGTGGCATCAGAGCAAGCCGTCAATGGGGTTTTTGATGTCACAGATCCAAGCCGGCCACCTCCAGTAAGAGTACCAAAACTTGAATGCAAAAGAGACGACTGAATGTGTCACAGGTTGGTTCATCTGTGATCCCAGACTTCGGTCCAGCATGGGACATTGCATACAAGAAAGCTGAAGCTAAGGTGAGGTGCACGACCATCATCAAAAACAATGTACCGTCATCACTGACATTTTCTTCAAAGATTTCTTCGTTTTCACTGGAGGAGAAGGTCAGTGTTGCTACGGGTGTGGGATGGATGAATGGCCGTTGTGTGGTAAATCTCAAATGCAGTTGGAAATCAATGTGTGATTGACTTAAAATCCAAAGGGCAATATCCCCAGTATTGACCCAATTAATGGTCGAGGGTGGCCTGGTTTATGTCTCGAGGTTTGAAGAATAACTTCCGTTTCAATTACTTGTGCTCATGAATGGCTAAACAGGATTCCCCACTTGGTGTTCGCTTTGCCGATTTTGTTACAGGTTTTCCATCAGGGATAAACACCGCCACTACTTTTAATCGGCACCTCCTCCGTGCGCGTGGTATCGCAATGGGTCAGGAGCACCTTGAGAAAGGCGTTCATGTTGCGCTTGGACCTATGATGAACCTAGGTCGAGTGGCTGGAGGTGGCCGAAACTGGGAAGGATTTGGTGCAGATCCTTACCTGGCAGGGGAAGCTGCCTATGAAACCATACTGGGAATGCAACAAGCCGGTGTGCAGGCCTCCGCTAAGCACCTGGTAAACAAGTTGGTGCATGCATTAGGTTGTGTGAAAGTGTATCCTGACCTAGTCTTAGTGAACAAGAGCAAAGACGAACGACTTCGAGCTCGAATGTCGATGATCGGACTCAACATGAGATCTATACCCATCCATTCTTGAGGAGTGTAATGGCCGGCGCAGCTAGTATCATGTGCAGCTACAGTGCGTAAATTGCTTACAGACAAGGTGTCAAGGATTTTGCTGACGCAGGCTAGACCTCATCAATGGTACTTATGCATGTGAAAATGAGAAGATCCTGAACGATATAGTAAAGGTTGAGCAGGGTTTTCGCGGCTGTGAGTGCCTTTATCCTAGATTTTTTTTTTGCTCAAAAATATGTACTAGATATCGTGTCTGATTGGTCAGCGTAAGTTGTTTCTTTATTGGAAACCAGGAGCAGGACTCACAGTGATGACAACAGGACGATGTCTACTTTGTCAGCTGCTGCCGGTCTTGATGTGAGCTGAATGTCTGTTTGTCTTATGTCCATATCTGATTGACTACTAGATGACGATGCCGGGAGATATCACTTTTCAAAGTGGCGACTCCTACTTTGGAGGCAATCTCACTGCCTTCGTCAAGAACGGGACCATTCCTGAGGCACGCGTTGACGACATGGGTACGAGCTTTAGAGTAACTAACCACCTGTCACTGACTTATCACATCAAGCTACCCGTATTCTCGCCGCGTGGTACCTGCTTCGTCAAGATGCTCCAAATTATCCAACCGTCAACTTCGATGCTTTCAGGCCAGACGACGACTCTGTTAACCAGCATATTGACGTTCAAGCCGACCATGACAAAGTTGTTCGCGAAATCGGAGCTGCAAGCATCGTCCTTTTGAAGAACGAAAAAGGAGCCCTCCCCCTGAAGAAGCCACGCAGCCTTGTGCTTATTGGCAACGATGCAGGGCCAGGCCGTGCAGGGCCCAATCAATTTCCTGACCAAGGTGGCTTGGATGGTGTTCTTTACATGGGGTGGGGATCCGGAACCGCCAACTTGACGTATCTGATTACAGTGTGTACATCTGCCTTTGGGCCTTAAATTTACTGACTCTGCTTAGCCTCGTGAAGCAATTCAAAGGCGTGCGAGAGAAGACCATACGAGTGTCTTTTGGTTTTTCGATGATTTTAACCTCGCTAGGGCCGGTAATGTTGCAAGGAAAAAGAGTGCAGCTCTTGTCTTCATTGCTGCTGATTCAGGAGAGGGTTACATCACAGTTGATGGTAATGCGGGTGATAGGTATGTGTTGTTCACCCGTATGACGGTCGTTGTGTTATTGAGAACTTAACCACAGAAAAAATCTGACAGCGTGGCACGGTGGCGATGCACTCGTTCAGGCTGTTGCTGCCCAAAATAACAATACCATTGTTGTCGTACATTCGGTCGGCCCTCTCATCCTTGAGCCTTGGATCCAACACCCCAACGTTACAGCTGTATATCTTGCCTTCGTTTCTCGTATTCAACCCCTGACATTGTTGTAGGTCCTTTGGGCTGGTATACCTGGCCAAGAAGCTGGTAACTCGCTTGCTGATGTCTTGTACGGAGACTGGAATCCTTCCGGAAGATTACCTTACACTATTGCCAAGCGCCCTGAAGATTATCCTGCTCAGATTATAACTGGAATCGGTATTCCAGGAATTATCTCCATCCCTTATACTGAGGGCCTTGAAATTGATTATAGGCACTTTGATGCTGTGAGGAATCTGGAATCTTTCGACCAGTAACGAGAACTGATTTTTTCTGCAGCATGGTATCGAGCCTCGCTTCGAGTTCGGTTTTGGGCTGAGTTTCACCAATTTTGAGTACTCCAGACTGTCTATCACTAGGCTTCCTACGAATGAGGGTGATATTGCTGCTGCTCAGGCTTGGGATCGTGGGGAAGCTAGTGCTCAAGTACAAGGCGGTTCTGCTGCTGCTTGGCGAGTGCACTGTATCTATTGTGCTGTCATGTCCTGACAACTCCATAAAGGCTTCACCGTCCCTTATACCAGGTTTCCTTCTCTATCAAGAACATTGGTGACCTCTCGGGCGCTGAATCACCCCAACTCTACCTCAACTTCCCGAAATCATCCGGAGAGCCCCCTGCTGTACTACGTGGATTTGACTCTGTTTTTATTAGCCATGGCCAAACTGGACGAGTGACAATGATGTTGTCAAGGTACGATTTGAGTATTTGGGATGTTGTCGCACAGGGATGGAGGAGGCCGCAGGGGACTATTGGTGTGACTATTGGTGCTAGCAGTCGCGACAAGAGGTTGAAATCGACTTTGGATTTCAATACCTAAAATCTATACCTCAATTTTTGAACTTTCTCTTGGACTATGCCAGGCCTACTGCTTATCCCCCGATACTGGGGGCCGATGTGTTGTATAATACAGTATAGTTTTGTACAGAATATAATCTGTATAGAACAAAAACATCAAGTATTTACTGAGAACTTGGTGTCCCCTCGTTTCGGTATCCAGCGAGTCGAGAAGACTAGTCTTAAATCACTAAAATTATACTACTGTGCGTTGCATGGGCTTTATTTAAGTAGGTGCTGAACATTGGGCTGGAGGAGACTCGATCCTGGAGACGGTTAGAAATGCCAGGATGAATACTAGGCGTAAATTGATTAGAAATGCTAATATGGATAATACGTTTGACCTAAAATAAATGTGGATATCACGTTCGAGAGCGCATAAATTGTAGTGCAGTCCCATATTGACGTCATGAGTCCGACGCAACGGGCATGCTTCTATTTTTGGTGTGACCGATGAACCCATGTGATATCAAGGACAGCCTTTGACTGAGCAGGAAATTCATCCGTCCCATAGCTGACTCGGGTCAGAGCGGTTGCAGACGAAAATAGTCTGGGAAACAAAAGTCAGATGACAAGGCAGTTCACGTGCATGTGAAACTTGGTGTCTTGCAAAAGTTGGACACAAGATTGTAAATGAGTCAGGTTAGTGTCTATGACTGGCAGGGAAAGGACTCGAATACAGAAACAGCCGTCCTTCCTGTGCGCCGCTTCGAGGCCCATGTCGATGGTTCTGCTGTGACAGTCATTCACTGGGATGGAACTACTCTCAACACTGGTAGCGCCCGAGGAGAAACCCACGTCTTTGACGACCTCACCTTCCGTAAATTATGAAGTTTCCCCAATCCAATACCACGAATTTGAGGACATAGATACCTGCCCCCTATGTGCTCAGATAACGATTCCATACCTGCATCTGGGTCTTCTTCGAGGAATATGATGATGCGCAGTTCCTCGATTTTTCTCCAGTACCATTGCTCCCAGCAATGAGGCTCATTTTCTACCCATCAGCGTGAGCCATAGCCCCGTCGACAACCCAGCACAGGGTTCTAGATCCCCTCCACGGTTCAATTCTCGGTCATCGGCATGGGGAAAGGATTGTATGATTTCATCGCAGGGTTTCCACAACACAATGTCAGTTGTATGATCCCCGGTATCACAGACATGGGTCCCAATTGTGTCGTCTCATTCCACGAGCTTATGGAGCAGACGATGGCCTGAAAATAGCCATTCAGTTGGGTCTCGCAGAAGCACGGAACCGTGGTGATCAGGTTTAGATGTGGGTATCTCATGAAGAGAGGGCAGTCACCGTGTTGAAAAGGGTCGAGCCAACAGTGTTTGTCTGTTGCTGACCCAGCAATATATTGTAAAGAGGCAGTTGCTAATTATTCAAAGTTGTTCAGAAATCATTATCATCATTATCATCTATGTACCCTGATTAGCATAAAATTTTGGAAGAAATTTTCAGAGTGAAGAAAATTCTAGCTATTGGAGAAGAACGACCCTCCTGGTCAAGAAATACATATCAAGGGTATCTAATGTCAGCCCTGCCCTCAGTCGACCCTCTACCCTCCCCTCTACTTTATGGACTTTAACGATAGAGTCAAGACTTGAGGCATATTCTGTAACTCTTTGCTGACCCTTACCCCTGGATGGAAGTCAGGGGTAGGAGTCAGCCGTTGGAAATCCCTAGACTTGCTCTCGTCTGTACTAGATCCTATATTTTATATTTCGTCACTTTAATTATTATTTATTCTATAACACTGTTTTCCAAAGACTATTATACAACCTTACGATCTGTCATCGCACGTACAATACTGCCGACACCAGTGACTTCAGTCAGCTAGAAGACATCGTGAGCAGGGGATGATGGTAGTGGAATACATGCAGACGGACCTTCTCATGCCATCCCAGCAGAACACTCCCGCTGATATCGCCCCAGCCGGGCATGGCCATGCCCTTGTAGATATACTTCATCAGTGTGTCTTGAGTATCCGGCGATAGTGACTTGATTGCCGGCGTAATTTCAGTCGCCTTGGTGGAATTGAGGATGGTTAGGAGGGTAGTCAAGGTAATTTGCTTGATAATAAATGAGCAAAACCAAGTCGTATGATTTTCATCAGCACATACTTTGGCTTCATCTACATTCGGCCCATAAGGCGCATTTTGGAGGATGAACTCCAGTGCTTCAGCGGTGTTATTCCTAGTTATGGTGAGAATGAAGTATGATGCATGCTCTAAATTCATACACACTTTGCCAATGCATTTCTCACAGCTGCCTGTCTTTGTCGTGCTTCCTCCAATACCTGGCCAGGATCTCTAGAGTCAGCATCGTAGAGGTCGTCGTCGTCCAAGACCTCCTCGTCATATTGATCGATGTCGATCTTGCGGAAAGGTGCTGACATTTTTTCTAAAATCTGATTATGGAGCAGCTCCCAATCTCAATCAATCACGTGACGAGTTAAGACAACCAGGACGTCTCTTCCTGGTGAAAATCATTACGAGTTATGCCGACAACCAATTCAACTTGTCCAAATTTGAAGAGGAGAAAGATTGCTGTGCTTGGCTCACGCTCAGTCGGTTCGCGCCCTCTCTCTCTCTTCCGTGGCTTTCTCTCCCTGTGCTGATTTGATATCCTTGGCTTTTCATTACTCGCATTGGCTCCTCCGTGGTTGATTTTACTTGTGATCGTATGCCCACTAGGCAAGTCCTCGCTGGTGAAACAGTTCATTGAGGCGTGTATTTTTCCTTCGAGGTGTTCATTATTCTACTAAGCTGCTTTTGTGCAGAATCATTTTGTAGATGCCTACTATCCTACAATCGAGTCGACTTTCGCGAAAAGTGTGAAATATAAGGGTGTCGATTACGACTGCCATATCATTGATACTGCTGGGCAGGTGTGTTGTCTAATCTCAGTGTTTCGCTTGCTCATTGCATACATCTTAGGATGAATATTCACCCATCAACTCGCAATATGCCATTGGTATCCATGGCTATGTACTTGTATATTCAATCACGTCGCGGGGTTCTTTTGATATGATACAAATCGTATACGACAAGATTGTCGACTTTTGTGGTGTGGGTGACATTCCGTGCGTCATTGTAGGGTCGAAATGTGATCTTGCGCCATCCGGGTGGGTCGTCCCTTTCCTTGCTTTCCATCATCCAATTACTCTACCAAAATTGATGAACCAAAAATCCCTCTTGAATTTGATTTCTTTCGTACATGGTATTGATCGAAGTATACCCATATAGACGCCAGGTTGATGCTGCCAATGGTGAAAGGCTCGCGAAAGCGAACAAAGCTGCTTTTGTTGAGACGAGTGCGAAGGAAAACATCAACGTCGGTTTGTGAGATTCATTTTTGGATCTGAACTTTGGCTGATGAACTCACATAGGCAAGGTATTTGAGTTGTGTTTGGAGGAAATTGAGAAACGTTCGGCGCCCAATCAAGCTGAGTCTGCAGCGAAGTCGTGCATCGTCATGTAAAACTTTGGGTTTTCTCTTTCTTTTGGGGGTTTTGGTTTTTCATTGCTGGGAATTTATTTGGCTCGCCCTTCCGTATTCTTTCCTAATATTGACATTGGACGTCTTGGTCACGTACAGTTATAATTGACTTTCCTGCTTTTCTGATTCTCTTGTGCATAGTACTGGTAGAGCTCCCTGCGGTGGTATGGACTGTAACCTACAGTATGCTTAGCAGTAATCGATTTCTTTTTGTGTGCTCAACCACGTTCAGTCGAGTGACAACACAGAATGAAGGGGAATGTGATACCTAAGTTTGTATGTACCAATCCAAGACAAATGAACTCGAAATATACAAGGGTTTATGTAGATGTGTCAATGTCAATGTCAATACGAATTAAATTACCCTCTTTGTATGGGATATATATAACTCAAACTCGATGATGGGATATAAAAATTGGTCAGGGAAAAGTTTCATGGGTGTTGACCTGTGAAGTGAACGCAGGAAATTGTCCAAATCATCTCAAAGAGTAGACTCCCATGTAAAGAGTAACCCACAGTGACTGAAAAGGATCTGGAAATAATGGTCCAAGTCTCTACCAAGGCCTAGACAGACATGCACACCTTAATTACAGTAGAATGCTGGATCTAGCACCATCCTTCAGTATATCGCCAATTTAAAAACCTGCAGAAATTTTTGTAGTTATAGAAAGTAGAGTTTGTTGTCAGGACACCTGACACGCTGTAAAGCAATATAACTCAGCCTGACAAGAACAGAACTGTATTGAGATCTACCTGTAAAGCAATACAACTAAGTAGATCAGTAAAGAGAACTACGGAAACATAAAAATGTTCACCTCAGCCTGACAAGAACAGAACTGAGGGCAAAACTATTCTAGTAGCGAAAAATCATCTGCTTACTAAGCCAGTGAAAAAACACAGCACGAAAAACATCAATAAAACCAAAAATCAGAAGTAAATAATATCTGAGGTACATCCACAACATAAATTTCCCCATCTAAGGGCCGTTTCTAACAAACTATCAATAGCCGAATGGCAGAGTCGGTCGGATCCCCCTTTTATCGGGAAGATTGTGTTGTACTCAGGAAAACCGCAGGAACAAAACAAATACCTCTTGTTATACAGATGCGCTATCACAGTTCAGTTTTTACCTGGAATTCACGAGTTTTCCCACTTGATATGGATCTAGTGCTTCATATGGCCCTTCTAGAGAGACTCGCATCACAGAGACCCGGGAGAAGTACCAAAGTGACCTGGCTTCCACGAGAAGCTTTCCACTAGACCCTTTACTTTCCGACAAAGAACTCAGTATTCCCCGAAAGGGGCAACAACACGACACTAGAGCTGGCTTAAATCGACTGACCTCGACCATTTGAGTATTGAATCCGAAGTGAATGCTGAAAACTCTCCCGGACATCAGAGCTTCTGCCGATTTATTACCTGCTGGGCACCTATGCATGTTACCTTTTTACCGAAGTTTGAAGCACTGCTCTCTTTCTCCATCTCTCAGTATATCAATCCAAGTGTGGCCTTCTCAATTCTTTGCAGAACAGGGTCAGCATACTCC
>Ga0153986_1000098_pt1 | contig 26319 bp, 29 predicted proteins | sample TSGA070MetaG_FD_104724 | JGI IMG/M metagenome (GOLD analysis project Ga0153986, IMG submission 104724) | Attine ant fungus gardens microbial communities from Georgia, USA - TSGA070 MetaG | ecosystem: Host-associated > Fungi > Mycelium > Unclassified | place: USA: Georgia, Alexander Wildlife... | reverse complement strand
TTGTCTACCATGCCATGCCCTTGTCTACCATGCCATGCCCTTGTCCTTTGTCTGCCATGCCATGCCCTTGTCCTTTGTCTACCATGCCATGCCCTTGTTATGCCTTTGTCTACCATGCCCTTTAAGAGCAGCACAGGCCACGCCCGCCATCCATGCCTTCCCCCACCAAAGCCCGCCGTCGTCGCGGATTCAACCTCCCCCCGCCCCACCTCAAGCCCGTCCTCGAGGTCCCAGAAGAGGTCCTCACCTTTGCCGACTGTGTCTTCCGATTCCCATTGCCCCCGGCCTCGACGCCCGCGCTGTCGTACCCGAAGAAACGGGTCCAGCCCCTCGTCATCACCAAGCTTCCCCGCGCGGACGCACTGCGACTTCCCGTCCTCGACCGTCGTGAACAAGAGCAGGAAGAGTCCGACTCGGAGTGGTATTCGCGCGAGCTTTCGCAGATCCTGGATGCTGCGCCATCCCCTGCTTGTTTCCCTGCTGCGCGGAAGGATTCCATCTCTATTGCCCCCCATGGTGATGTGTGTCATCCGTTTGCCAACCCGTCCTGCTGCCGTCCGCTTCCCCGAACGAGCATCCCTGATGACGTCGGTGAGCCGCCGTGGATGGAGAGCGAGCCGAGTCCGGACCGAGGCTTGCTGTCCCTGGCTGTTTCGAGCATGCCTCGGACGGTGGATGAATTCCTGGGGGGAGAAGCGGTCTCGCCTGTCTTTGACATGGACAGCCTTTGTCGAGACGATGGGCTGAGGTTTGCTTTTGTTTTTGAAGATGCAGGGGATGAGAAATCGATTCAGTTGGTCGCGCCAAAGCCGGCTTTTGGTACGCTGTCGTCGCCGTCGCCGTCGCCGCCGCCTTCATCACCACCACCGTCGTCGTCGTCGTCGTCATCATCACCATCACCGCCGTCTACCCCCCTGTTTCCAACATCTGCTCCTCCCCGTCCTGAACGATGTTCCACCATGACATCGATCTCGTCGCTCTTCTCCCTCCCCTCCTCCCCGATTGCGGATGATGACCGGAAATATGGTCTCAAGTCGCGATGGTCTTCTTCCACGCTAGGTGAAGAACACGAACACGAGGTTTCGACGATCCTCAATGCCTCCAAGAAGCTCAAGACGTATTTTCGACGCAGCCCTTCTTCTTCTCCGACGACGACGACAAAGATGTCGATTCCTTTGCCTATGAGATGGAAAGACAAGAAGAAGAAGAAGAATCTGTCGTCTCCACGCCCGCAAGATTCATTTCTACCGAATGTGGAGGAGGAGCCTGGTTTGTGTAGGTCGTATCGAGGCAGGGTTGATGGAGGGTCGTCTGGTGGGCGTGCGTTGAGGAGGAAACCGATTCCTGAACAGATGTTTATAAAGTGATTATTGATAAAATAAAGATAGTTAGATCTTGAGTTGAGCATTTTAATCATCAATGTGCAATATTTCATCTTAAATTTAGATGTCTGATTTAAAAAAAAATTCATCATTAATTTATTACATGATGTGCGATAATTCATCTTAAATAAATAATGCAAACCCTTTTTTTAATCACAAATTTATTACATGACAATAAACTGAACTTTCATCTTAATAAAGTTGTGACGGCGGATATTCAATGGGATCAAAACACCGTGGGAAAAAATATAATAATTCATCTGAACCCCTTGACTTGAACTTCACAAATGAGCGAGTATGAAATCGGTCATCTCGCGATCAAAGACAAGGATCATCAGGACAGATGCGCTTCGTCTTCTCCATCGCCATCGCCGTCGTTGTTGAATGAGGGCACAAACGACAAACCAGGCATGGTCAACTGGCTCACAAAACTGGATCTCAAACGTCAAATCGCCGAAATCGATGCCGCTCTTCTTGGGATCCGAGACAGCATTGACACCCTCAATGTCCAGTTGACGCTCAAGCAAGACCAGAGGGAGGGACTGGTGATCAAGCTGCGCGAGATGCAGCAACGACAACGCCGTTCTGGTCCTGGCATGACGTCCACGACGACGAGGACGAGGAGGACGGCCGAAGGCGTCAACATGTTCGTCGGTATTGATTACATGGATGGCGAGTTTGATTGGATGGGTGGGTTGAAAGCGCGGATGAGGAGCGTTTTTGGAATCCAGGAGTTTAGACTTTGTCAGAGAGGGTAATCTCCTTTTTTTTTCTTCGCTCTCCAGCTCTTTTTCCAACTTTTTTTTTTTTTTTTTTTTCAAATTCCAGAATTTGCAATGCGAATATGGACGGTAGGGATATCGTGGTCGTGATGCCCACCGGTGGCGGCAAATCGCTCACCTATCAGCTTCCGGCCCTTCTCACGCCTGGATGTACACTCGTCATATCACCCTTGATATCCCTCATCACGGATCAGATTTTACATCTCCAGAGCCATGCAAGTGAGTCGTTTCTCGACGTTTCGATTCTATGGATAACCCAATGTCTAAAAAAAAGCCATTTTCCCCACCCCTCCTTCCTTGCTCTCTCAAATTTGTTGACTTGCTTGGTTGGTGTTTTTAGTTAATGCAGCTACGTTGACTGGAGCTACGCCGTCGGCTCAGAAGAAAGAGATCATTAGACAGTTGACAAATCTGGCTGAGCGACGGCTTCAACCAGGAGAAGAAGAAATCAAGTTGTGCTATGTCACAGTACGTTTTTCGTGGTGGTCGCACTTTTTGTTCTTATATACGTACTAGCCTGAGAGACTAGCAAAGGACACTCATTTTGTCATGCTGCTACAGAAATTAATGGCAGCTGGGAAATTGGCCCGTGTCGTCATCGACGAAGCGCACTGCGTTTCTCAGATGGGACATGATTTCCGGTACGACGCGCGTTTGTGACTCTTTGAATCAATACGCACTCAACTCGAGAAATAGACCTGATTATCAAAAGCTTCATAGATTACGCCAGATGTTGCCGTCGGTTCCGATCATGGCGCTGTCTGCGACTTGCCCTCCCCTCGTCCTCAAGGATTTGTTGAAAACGCTGAGCCTTCCTGATATCGTCGATGGACGAAGTATGTTGTATATTCTTGGCATTTCAGTGCGTATTGAGTGAACTCTTTTTTCTTATATAGATGCAAAGTCGTCCGGCACTGTCTACTTTTTCTCACCTCTTTATCGGAAGAATTTGCACTATCGCGTTGTACCGAAGCCGTCAAAATCTTCAGATGTCACGAAAGAAATGGTGGATTATATTCTTGAACATCATCCTCAGGACTCTGGAATTGTATACTGCTTGTCCAAGAAAGTAAGTGTTTTTTCTCTCCTCCTCTCGTTCGATTGGAAAAACTATATTTTTTTTGGTAGAATTCAGAAACGGTTGCCCGGGAATTGCAACAGCTGAGTGATGTGAAGATCAGAACTGGGGTATATCATGCCGATCGTCAGGGAGACGAAAAAAACAGTCTACACCAGGCCTGGCGGCAAGGGAAGATTAAAGTGGTTTGTGCGACGATTGGTATGCCTCTCAGTTTCACTGTCATGCATTTCGTTGTCCCTTTTTTTACGAGGAGGTGAATAGCGTTCGGGCTTGGTATTGATAAAGGAGACGTACGGTTTGTGTTGCACCATTCTGTGTGTATTTTTTTCCCATTTTTCATAGTCGTGAGATTTGGTGCTCAAGTCCCGCATTCCTATAGATGTCGGTCAGTAAGAACAGGAACGCTTGGCTGAAATCTGACGCTTTGACTTGGTTTAGAAATCGCTTGAGGGGTATTACCAAGAATCCGGAAGGGCAGGCCGAGACGGAAAAGACGCCGATTGCGTATTATACTATCGTCCGCAGGACGGATCGACGATTAGCTCCATGGTTTTCAATGACAAGTCCGGTACCGAGAAACGTGAGTGATCTCGATATCAAAAAAAAAAGTCGGTGGATCTTGGTTTTTTGACGTTTTGTTGATTTCTCGATCGTTCTCATTCGTTCTTTTGTCCACCCCTCCCGAAATAATAAAATGGATTGCCATCATCCTCCAAGTCCATGCTATGCTGAATTTTGCTGAAGATCTTGAAGAATGTCGCAAGATCCAATTTGCAAAGTTTGTGTTGCTGTTTTCCTTCCTTGTCCGTCGACGGTTTGAAATTGACGTTTGTGTTTTCGCTTTTGTTTTTTTTTTTTGGCAAAAAGGTATTTTTCACATTCGTCCAATCTGTCAATCTCATCGTGGAGTACTGAAGATCAGGATGTGCTTGAGCGTTGTGGTCATTGTGACAATTGTACTCGACCCCCGGAAACTATCGAATGTAGAGATGTTTCGCTTTATTCATGGCAGCTGCTGCAGATCGCGCATTATATTCACAAGAACCGTGGGAAGGCTACGGTGAACATGTTGGCGGGCTTGGCACGGAATGCGGGAGGCGCTTTTGATGTATCGTCTGATAAAAAGAGAGGGCAAAAGGGGAAGGAAAAGGTTACGTTGGCTTTGGATGATATTGCCGTCGGCACTGTTGATTTGTCTAGAGATGTGAGTCATGGCTTGTGATTGCTATTCTGATTGAGGTTATTTATTGGCAATGGAAATTAGAATATCGAACACCTTATCATTCGTCTCCTGATCAAGGGATATTTCAAAGAGGAGTATCAGCAAACGGCGTACACTGCCAATGTATACATCGTCCCTGGTCCTTTAGCCAATCGCTTCATCCATGCCTCGCGGGAGAATATTGAAAAAGCGACGAGACCGATGCTACAGATGACTGTTTCCAAGCAAGCACCGAAAGCGCGTGGTCGACGAAGAAAGTGTGCTGAAGATGGGGTGGTGGTGGTGGTGATGGATGAGGACAGAAGAAGTGATACACCCCGTGCGAAGAAGAAGAAGCGGAAGATGGTGGATGATGTGTCAAGGATGGATAATAAGGGCAAAGGAAAGCTGAAGACGACTATTGACGTTATCGATTTTGATGATGATGATGATGATATGGATGTTGATAATGCAGACGATTTCCAGCCGGCGTGGAACGGCGTCGTGAGGCAAGCCGAAGCGGTGAGTAAGATTGCGGATGCGCGAGGAGGTGCTGCTGATGGTGGTGATGGTGGGAGCGAATGTGAGATTATTGAGATTGTGGAAAATGCCAGTGATGAAGATTCGGATGACGTGACGTATGAATGGTCTATGTCGTTGCGCCAGGAACCGGCTGTGAGAAGGAAGGGGGAGGGTATGAAGGAGAAGGAGAAGGAGAAGGAGGAATTTGATTCTGTTGATGAGAGTGAGGTTTTGGTTGTACCATCGGACTGAGGAGGTGGTGGTGTATTAATGAAGGATTCATGAGCAGTTGTTTTTTAACAACATTGTGCAAGTTTTGTTTTTTCCTGATCCATGATAAAATAAAGTCCATTAGATGAGGGCTTGTGCATTATCGAGGTGATACATGAAAAGAGGGGTGATTTCATGAATGACTTGCTTTTTTTGCTGATTTGAGACAGTTGTCGAGTCGATGAACGTCTGTATTCGAGTGTATATATATATATATATATATAAAATTGATCGAGTGTTGCATTCTCGCGGATCAGCAAGCATCTTTGGAGCGTCTATTCTATTCTATTCTAGTTATCGGTTCCGGGAAAAGGAACTGCTCACTGGTCCCCCTCCCCCTTTTGAGGCACCACCGCCTTGGTGATTTGTCAGTATAGGGAATGTGGGCTCTGTCGAGTGCCAATGTTAAGAAGTAGGAGCGATGTTGAATTTGTTCAAGGCTTTTTTCGATAGAGTCAATGAGGCAAGCTTGAGAAGGTATGAGCTTCCACCTCCCCATCACCCACCTCCCTTCCCCCCCCCTGCCGGTCGGTTTATCCTATTTGAAAACAGTCATTCACTTACAGTAGGTGCCTCTCTCCGCCACAAGCGTTTTGGGTCTGTCTCAGGTGACCAAGGGACGGCTGAAATGATGCTTAAATCACTGGGTAACCGTATTGTGAGAAACAGGGTAGATGAGTGTGCCTCTACCGGATCGAGGGGTATCCTACCCGACAAAAACTCATTGTTGGTGACACAATTCTGGGGAATAAAAATACTCCGAGGGAAGATCTCCTCCCCCTCCTACTGCATCACCCATTCAACATATTTTTTCACCTCTGGTGACATGTCGCATTCCTGATACATTCCTGAGGGTAGGCCCTGCAGTTTGGGTCCTCTGCATCTTTAGTACTAGCTGTGGAATAAAAGTTCCGAATCCCAAATAATAATAATAAAAGACAGGGCCAGCTTGTTTTTTATTTTACCGCCAAATGGATATTGCATCCTACATTGTGCACACTACCAAATAACATAAAGAATATCAAAACCTAGAATGCGCCAAAGCTAGTTATCAGACAAACGCCAACTCCTTTTGGCATAAATTAACATAAACCTCTTGACTGCAGAAACCCTGCTCTGACAGTCTGAACCCAAGTGCAATATCGAATACATGAAACGTCGGGTGCAGAAGAAACAATATAAACACATCCCTGATACTTTCCATTTCAAGTACTCGCCTTTGACTGCTTCAAAGCCGAACGAAGAGGTGCCTTGGGGATCAAGTGATGGGTCATATCAATCCTCACTCCACACTCATTCATCCATCCTTCGCCGTACTCTGGATAGTCATCGAGATCCGGAGGGTACTCAGCTCCTGGTGAAGGTGGCTTAAACGCACCTTCATTTGTCCACAGCTGGTCCCTGTCAGAGAACGTCAATCACAGTCGAACAATCCACTGTACGCAAGTGAGTTAAACTCACCCATGACGGTTAAACCACCCTTTCCGTCTATCAGGAAAGACAGGTGATGGACAAATCAAATTCTCATTCCACCTAACACATCGTCCGAGAGCCGGATTGCGTGACGATTCATTTGAGTTGAAACGAAAACTCGGCCGATCGATTTGATCACCATCGGATAAACGACGCTTGGGTGCTTCATGTGCTGGATGAAGCTGAGAAATCCGACGTCCATAATCGTCCACTTGCAGACTATTACCACCAGCTGTTTTGGAGTCATAAGGTAATGTCGAACGCCTGCCATGTGGATGAGCAGTTGTTGATCCAGGAGGATAACGTTTTGCCGAAGTTGGGAGAGGAGTTGCACTATCACTCTGTTGTTGAGCGTGGGATGGATTTGACGATCGCTCACTGCTTGATTCTGAAGGTGATGGGTTACGTACTGTCAATACCGGCTTTCCTTGTGGAATACCTTGCTCAACTGATGATGATGAATCAGTTGAGCTAGGTACATTACGTGATAGAGTGGAAGAATAGGCATCTTTAGATGGACTGACGCTAACTGAGGCGACAAAACTCATTGGTGGGCCACGTTCTCTTGAAACCGCAGGTTCCACACGTGGAGGTGGTGGGATATCCATCGAGGACGTGTTTGCTTGTCGGCCCTGGACAGGGGCTCCATGTTTAGCAAGACGAGTTGAAAGACTGGATGCTGGAGTGGTAGAAGTTGTCGAACCGAACGAGGCATTACGTGACCATGAGCCTGAATCTGTTCTCGCCCTTGTCAAAGGTGCCCGAGGATCTGAAGCCTGGGTGCCAGAATAGACTAAATTTGGGACAGTCGTTGTACTCATACTTGTCTGTGATTCATAAGATGAAACTGGGGTTACAGTGTGCGTATCACTCGGAAGTTGCCTGCAAGATTGTGGGCGGTATGACGTTTCCTGAGGAACCGTTGATTGGGAACGATATGGTTCGAAGGAAGTACCAGCTTCCGATCGGTTCTTGGAAGATAGAGGTGTTGTGCTCTTGGGGCAATATGATACATTGTTAGGTACCCGATGGGAATCGGCTATGACAGTATGATAAGGACCATTTAAAGATGGAGGCGGTACACGATATTTCCCAGGTGGAGAATGGCTTTGAGATCTATATTGCGTTCCAGATGGCGTACGATGGGAGGACTCCGGAGAAGTTGTCTGCGGACGTAACATTTCTCCAGCTAATACTTTCGGAGGACTGGTTCTATGTTCATTCCGCGAAGATATGTGGAGTTCAGGACGGGAAGACGACAGATTTTCGAGATGGGTACTTGGTGGAGGCACGTAAACATTTGCGACACGGTCCGAAGACGATTGTGTGACTGCAGAAAACTGGAGACCAAGTATACTATCCGTTCGATGCCCCGGGCTCGTGTTTAGTTTGGGCTCAGCCTGACGAGGTGGAGACGAGCGCGTGGGATGACTGCTGTTTCTTGTGTCCGATAGTCCCTTTGAAGGCTCAGGATTGGATGCAGAAACAGAGTGACCAACCTGAGAACGATGGTGGGGCCGTGACGAGGAAGGGGGGCTAGGAACGGGTGAGACATATCGGGGGCGTTGTTGTTCGGTTGGAGGAAGCAGCTGTACCATGACAGTAGCACGCGGCAGAGACGTATCACACGTCGCATCCGCACTGGATACCAGAGAACGAGTATTTGAGTATTCCCTGCGCAGCTCCGATGCTGGCGGTGGAATAGGAACTCGCGAATACGAAACAAAATTTTGTCTCTCCCTCTCGGTCTTTTCGCTCACCCAACGATCATCAGCAAAAGAAGGGATGTACTTTTCTTGATCTCCGACATCAACAGTTGAATATCTCTTGCTCATGTAACTTGTTGCTCTTCCCTCTTCCAATGATTCGACAAGAATTGAACTCGCAGGGCTCCTCGCAACTGTTGGCATCGGCTCCGTGATCGTATCATCTGAACTTGTTTCTATGACAGGAGGATCAGGGACAGGGACGCGTAAATGTGTGTCCTCAGGAATACCGGTTCCAGGAGGGCCCTTTCTCTCATTTCCAATACGAGTAGCCTGCGGACCCGGAGTGGAGAGACGGATCATCATACCATTAACAGCCTTTTTTGGTGCGGTATACAGGGAGCCTGTGGCGATAGAATTGTATTCAGCATTCATACGTGCCTCGAGTGAAACGTCTTCTGATTCCACCTCTGAAGGGGGAGCAGTCGTCATCGAATGCCATGCATGTCCGCCTGACGCATTGTGAGGCACCGGCACTGGGAAAACGGGAACCGGAGTAACTGACGTCGATGATGATAGTGGAGGAACTGCAGCTGTCGCGACGGTAGGGCTGACTTTAGAGGCCAGACTCACGGAACGATTGTTATTGGTAGATGTGGGAGGCATCGTAATGGATGTTGCTGAGTTGAGTGCACCAGCAACAAGGAAGCCTTGAACTGTATCAGAGCAGTATTCAGCCGGAAATGAATTTTGTTACCTGCCAATGAGGTCGATCCATCCTCATGACTGCCGTTCAATTGTCCCGGACAGGGTCTACTCATTGTCGACCCTGTTGCTCCAGTGAGTAGGGGAAACGATACAATATTGCTATTACCACTGATCGAGTCGTGCCTCGTTGCAGCCGCGCCACTGGCTCGTCTTCTTTCCCCTCGTTCCGTCAATGGACTCAGGTGTGGGCTTTTCACTGCTAGCATGCTGTCAATTGACATTGCAGGAGAAACAGGGGAGAGACTGGGTGAACATGAGTCATCTGTCGCGGTGTCGTCAGATTGAGAGCAACAGTCAGACCGTCCATAAATATATGTATCAAAGGCGCCACGGCTGAGAATTGCATCAGATTGAGTGGGCGGTCGAGATGGAAAGTCTCGAGCAGTTAAATGAGATGTTCTAATGGCAGGAGCAGCGTAATGTGATGGTCGTTGAGAGTCCGAGACCAGCGGAAAACAAGCAATAGTATCTTCGTATCGAGGAGAAGAATAATCGCTCGGCACAGCCATGCGTTGAAAATTTGACTCGTATTTAGGCTGTTGGCCGCAGCACGAGCCAAGTGTCGGTGCCTTGAAGACACGAGCGGAGAATTGGCGTAGGCGGGCAGGATAGACCTTGAAAAAAATCCAGGTTACAGCAACAAGCCATCGAGCAAGAGCTTACAGGTGTATTAAGTGACCTGGTGCTTTGCGACTTGGACGAGATAGCGGATGAATACATGGTGGGTATATTGGACGGCTTAGCATCGGTATTCGGTAGGAGAAGGAGTTGCTGATATATAAGTATGTCTCTTTCACATACTAACACGAGTTTGACTTGAGGCAATCCATGCGGCCTTGGATCGAGCGTAAAAAAAGTGGATGACAGCCGAGAGGTTTTGTGTAACAATGACGATGGGAGTGCCGTAGTGGTAAAGTCCTAAGTAGCCGCGATTGTGACTGTTCATTTACGACTAACAGAAGTTGTTGGTGGACGCATGTCAGGCTCTGACAGTCCTGATGGATTCTTCAACGGTCGGCGGAAGACATTACAAAGGGGCCGAGATAAAATATAAATTTTGATAGTATTGATGCTTACTTGAGCATTATTCCCTGTAAACTACAGTCTGGTTTTTGAGCACGATGCATGCCTTGCAGCAGGAGATACTACCAGCAAGTGGTGTAGAATTTGCTACTAGTCTCAAGCTATTGCCTTCAACACGACAGGATCCCCCTGCTTCATCGAGTGTCCGACACGAACTTGTGGCTCGTGTCTTATGCAACGTGGTTGTCGCAAGGTCAAATATTCTCCGTATTTTTGAGGTCCGCGAAGAGCCTGCCCCAGTTTCTACCCAAAGTGAAGATGAACGTGAACGAAAAGGAAAGGTGCGGAGGGGGACAGAGGCTGTCGAAGGTGAAGTTGAGATGGACGAGCAAGGCGAGGGTTTTGTCAATATATCACAGGTAATTTACTGTCCCATGCATCAGCCAAATACATGTTTTTTTCTGCACACAGATTAGTTTTTGAGACTGGAATCGTTACTGACTAGTTCATCCGTTAATACAGTCTGCAATCCAGAAAAACACCAAGCAGCCTACTGTCACGCGCTTTTACTTCATTCGCGAGCACAAACTCCATGGGATTGTCACCGGTCTTGAAGGAGTCAGGACTATGGCCTCCCTTGAGGATAAACTAGACCGGTTACTTGTTTCTTTCAAAGACGCCAAGGCACATAATCTTTGTCTCTATTTCAATTTCAAATCTGACCCTCAATAGATTGCTCTCCTGGAATGGTCGGATTCAGTACACGACCTTATTACTGTGTCAATTCACACTTATGAACGAGCACCCCAATTGGTGCGTAAGCCTGACAAAAATCATCCAGCTCTTGTGTTTATTTTGTCTTAGCTCTCCCTTGACTCTCCTCTTTTCTGTGCAGATCTCCGTGTTGATCCTCATTCTCGTTGCGCGGCACTCTCCCTCCCAAAGCATGCCATTGCCATCCTCCCATTTTATCAAACTCAAGCTGAACTTGATGTCATGGAACAAGACCAGTCTCAGCCCAGGTAGGTCATTCAAATCCTTGGCTCGTTTTTGTCCCCTCATGGTGTTGATTGAAATAGGGACGTACCATACTCCCCGAGTTTCATTTTGGATCTTCCTATCCAGGTCGAAGAAAGTATCCGTAACGTCATTGACTTTGTCTTCCTCCCTGGCTTCAACAATCCTACCCTTGCCATTCTTTTCCAAACTCAGCAAACTTGGACAGGGTACGTTGCCAAATGGAATCCTCTATTCATCTCATGAAAGTAATCTACACAGTCGACTGCGTGAACTCAAGGATACTGTCCGATTAATCATCTTCACACTCGATATCATGACTCAAAACTCTAGTATCATAACATCTGTTCAAGGTCTTCCCCATGACGCCTTCTCATTATTGGCTTGTTCGACTGTATTTCGTGGTGTTGTCGTAATAACTGGTAATTCGGTGATCTATGTCGACCAATCCTCTAAGCGAGTCGCTTTGCAAGTAAATGGCTGGGCTACACGGATGAGCGATTTGTCATATCTCCCTCTTAACGAGCAAGATGCATCGCAGAAGCTCATATTGGAAGGATGTCGATCAATTATGGTTGACGATAAGACTGTATTCTTGATTCTGAAAGATGGTATAGTATATCCTATCGAGTTCGTTGTGGACGGGAAGACAGTGTCGAAACTGTCAATGTCACCCGCCATCGCACAGACCACAATCCCAACAGTTGTTAGGCGTGTGGATGGAGATCATATCTTTATCGGAAGCACCGCGGGTCCGTCCATCCTTCTCAAAGCTACACACGTTGAGCAGGACGTAGAAGAAAATGAAACTGCAGTTTCTGCAGCTGTGGTGACTGAGGATGTGATGACGGTTGACGACGATGATGGTACGCCGCCTTCCTGACTTCAATCAGAATCAAGTGTTTATATATGAGAACGTATAGATATCTACGGTGATTCGAAAATTGAAGCTGAACCAACGACGAATGGAGTCATGCATATGAAGAAGACCAAGACTATCATTCAGCTCTCACTGAGAGACTACCTCCCCGCCCATGGCCCTATTTCCAGCATGACATTCTCTCTTGCCATGAACGGGGTGTGTTGACATCGTGCATCATGTCCATCTCAAAAATGACCGAAATTCATGTAGGAGAAACCAGTGCCAGAGCTCGTTGCGGCTACCGGTGTAGGTAATCTGGGTGGCTTCACCCTTTTTCAGGTGGGAAAACCTTCATCGTTCCTGATCACATCTCTGACGCCACATCATCAGAGAGACTTACCAGTCCGTAGAAAGCGCAAGATCCTTGCTATCAGTGGATCTCGTGGAATATGGTCTTTACCCATACGTCAACCCCTACGCAACAATACTGCAGCTTATGGTGGACAGGACAATGATACACTCATTCTGAGCACCGATATCAACCCATCGCCTGGCTCTTCCCGCGTACGTGGTCCTTGCTTTTGCGGCGTTTTCACAATCTGAAACTCGTTTGTCTCTTATCATAACAGATTGCAGTCCGTTCCATAAACCGTGACATCTCTATCAAGACTCGAACACCAGGCTTGACAATTGGTGCTGCGCCATTTTTCCAACGAACAGCAATATTACATGTCATGACCAATGCCATACGCGTCCTCGAACCTGACGGCACTGAACGGCAAGTTATACCTGACAAAGATGGCAATATGCCAAGACCGAAGATAAGAGCTTGCAGTATTTCGGATCCATTTGTATTAGTTCTGAGAGAAGATGACTCCATCGGACTGTTTATTGGAGAAACAGAGAGGGGAAAAATCAGGAGGAAAGACATGTCGCCGATGGGTGATAAGGTACGTTCTTCCTCCGATGACCATAGTGTTGGGCTTCACTCTTATAAACTTTAGACATCGAGATATCTCTGTGGATGTTTCTTTTTAGATTCGACTGGATTGTTTGAGGCGCAATTCGAGAACAAGTTACCGCCATCTGCCACATCGACGCTGCAGGTTGCCTCGGGAGCCAAGTCGCAATGGTTACTATTGGTTCGGCCACAGGGTGTCCTCGAGGTCAGCGCTCTATCAGTCATGTCACATTCTTTATCGTATCTGATGATGCACCAGATCTGGACCTTACCAAAGTTGTTACTGGCATTCTCCACATCGGCCTTGGCCTCTTTGCAATCAGTATTAACGGACACACATGACCCACCAGCGTCATCTCCACCCCAAGATCCTCCTCGCAAACCTCAAGATCTAGATATTGAGCAAATCTTATTGGGTCCTGTTGGGGAAACCTCTCTAGTCCCTCATCTCTGTGTGAGTAGAAATTGGTTATCGGATATGGCTGCCTTATTGTTTGTCCCATGTGCCCTAGGTTTTCTTACGTTCTGGTCAACTGGCCATTTACGAAGCTGCCGTTTCAGGCTTGAGAGATACAGAGAACCCACTCATAGATCCCAAACCCCGAGCCACATCTCTCAAGATCAAGTTCGCAAAAATTGCATCCAAAGCCTTTGACATCCAACGACCAGAAGAAAATGAAAAGAGCCATATATTGGCTGAGCAGAAGAAGATCAACCGAGTTTTTATTCCGTTTGTGACTTCACCTACGATAGGCGTCACGTACTCGGGCATCTTTTTCACTGGTGATCGCCCGCATTGGATATTGTCGACTGATAGGGGTGGAGTGCAAGTTTATCCTTCGGGACATAATGTTGTGCATGCCTTTACACCTTGTTCATTGTGGGAGTCGAAAAACGACTTTTTAATGTATACCGAAGAGGTGAGCTTCACTTACTCCTCTTGAAACAGTGGCGCTCACGTGAGAACAAGGGTCCGATCCTGCTTGAGTGGATTCCCGGTTTTCAATTCAGTAGTGCGCTGCCATCTAGGTCAATACCTCGTGGACGGGCATATTCAAGCATTTTGTTTGACTCTTCGACGAGTCTAATTGTTGCTGCTTCTTCGTTGCAGGCAAGGTTCACATCGTTTGATGAGGATGGGACTAAGCTTTGGGAACCTGATGGTGAGCATATCAAAAAACGTCTTTAATGGCATTTGGCTGACGCGTTTTTTTCGATTGCCGACCACACTCATTGTTATCATCGTGCAGCTCTGAATATCTCTGAGCCATATGCAGATTGCTCGGCATTAGAGTTAATCGCACCTGATATTTGGGTCACGATGGATGGGTCAGTCTGCGGCTCTCGGTTGTAGATCAAATGACTTACTTAATATACAGATTTGAATTTGCAACAAACGAGTATGTCAACGATATGGCCATCGTGACTCTAGAGACAGCTGCGACGGAGACGGGAAAGAAAGACTTCGTGGCTGTTGGAACCTCTGTTGATCGTGGCGAGGATCTTGCTGTCAAAGGGGCGGTACGTCTTCCACTCATCGTGTTTAACTCAAGCCTTAAGAAACAATAATATAGACATATATTTTCGAAATTGTAGAGGTCGTTCCTGACCCGGCTGTCTCCCAGCGTCGGTGGTATAAACTCCGTTTGCGATGTAGAGACGATGCTAAAGGACCCGTTACTGCCGTGTGTGGGCTAAATGACTATCTCGTGTCATCCATGGGTCAAAAGGTGAGCTGTTTGTTTCAGACTTTATTTCTCGAATCTGTGTCAGGAAGTACAACGTGTTAAGGTGTTGGCTAGTAACACAGCATGACTGACACTGAGGCTCGTTCGTTTCTATTCTGATTTCATTTAATTTTATTACACCTTGTCTGTAACTGATGTGGCTTTTACCCCCAGATTTTTGTCCGTGCATTTGATTCTGACGAACGCCTTGTGGGTGTCGCATTCATGGATGTCGGGGTCTATGTGACTTCATTACGAACCCTCAAAAACCTGCTACTGATTGGGGATGCAGTGAAGAGTGTATCTTTTGTAGCATTCCAGGTCCGCAGCACTGCATTTGGGTTTGAAGATGGTCAGCTGATAGTGACTACCATAGGAGGACCCATATAAGCTTGTGCTACTTTCGAGGGATACTCATCGCGTTTGCGTTACCAGCGCAAATTTCTTATTTACCGAAGATGATTTGCGGATTGTGACAGGTGATGAGGAGGGCATCGTGCGTATTTATGAGTATAATCCGCAAGGTCAATTTTTTTACCGCAACCTCTTGATCCACACTGATCATATCCTCCAAATCGGATATCCTACTTGTTATTCTAGATCCTGATTCTCGTGACGGACGCCATCTACTCCTGAGAACTGAGTTTCATTGCCAACGTGAATGCCGCACTACAGTCACAGTCGCTCATCGGACAAAGGAGGATCCACCGATACCCAATTCGAGAATATTGACTGGTGTGTGGAATCAGCAGTATTAGATTCACTTCAGCTTTTTGATGGATGGTTTGCCAAGGCTCGACCAACGGGTCATTGTCGTCGTTGACCGTTCTGGAAGAAACTTCTCACAAGCGGCTGGCACTCTTGCAGGGTCAATTGATGAGAAGTTTACAACATACAGCTGCGCTTAACCCGAAAGCCTTCCGGTGAGTCACGTCTCTTCCCAGACGCCGACCTATTCATGGCCCATTTTAAGAATTGTGAAGAATGATTATGTTTCAAAACCGCTAACAAGAGGTATATTGGATGGGAATTTGCTCTGTCACTATGAAGGTCTGCCAATCAATCGGCAAGTAGAGGTTACGCAACAGATTGGGACCGACAGAGTGAATGTACTACGGGATTGGATTGAGGTCAGGGGGTCCTGGTAGTACGATATTTCGAGTAGGATTATGGCCCAACAGAAGGCAATTGAAGCATCACTAGTATTGACCAGAGCTCTCCATTGTTCCTTCCTATGCTCGTTGAATTTGACTATTCCAAGTGTGCAACTGATGTCGATAACTAATTCTGAAGTTTGTTTATGATAAATGTCAGTTGTTTGGAATTCAAGGTCGTAACCGCATCGTTATACCCCTACCGCCACATGCCTTTCGGTGAAATTATCTGTGGTTCACCTGGAAGCGGCAAATCAACATATTGCTACGGTAAATACCAGCTTTTCAGTGCCATCAACAGACCCATAGCTGTTGTCAACCTCGACCCTGCAAATGACACGATACCATATCCTTGCGCGATCAACATATCTGAACTTATCTCCCTGAAAGAGGTAATGGAGGAATATGGTCTCGGTCCAAATGGCGGGATGTTGTACTCAATGGAGTACTTGGAGACCAACTATGACTGGCTCGAGGAGAAGTTGAAGGAGCTAGGGGACGATGCATATGTTCTTTTTGATCTGCCTGGACAAGTGGAATTGAGCACGAATCATGACAGTATCAAGAGGGTTGTCAAGAGATTGGTCAAGAGTGGATTCAGGGTGCGACACTACGCAAACTTTGCTATCCTTTTTTCACTTATAATTCATCCAGGACAGTTAGCCGCGGTGCATCTTTGCGATGCTCACTATATCACCGATGCAGCTAAATATGTTTCTGTATTGCTCCTCTCATTGAGAGCAATGCTACATCTTGAACTACCACATATCAATGTCTTGTCAAAGATCGATCTTCTTAAGCAGTATGGGGAGCTTGGTGCGTCTATTAATCATAGGGGATTTCATTCATAAATCATGTTTGACAGAATTTAATCTTGACTTCTACACCGAGGTTCAGGACTTATCCTATCTTGAAAACTCGTTATCATCATCTTCACCGACCAGATTATCAGCCCTCAATATGGCTATAATTTCCCTCATTGAAGATTTTAGCCTTGTTGGTTTCGAAACGCTAGCAGTTGAAGTGAGTTTTGGTATGACATGCCTCTATGCCTGTTATCGACCATCACATTTGTAGGACAAACATTCCATGCTGAACCTCACCAGGGTGATCGATCGGGCAACAGGCTACGTGTTTATCCCTCCCCCTGACGCCCAACCTCCTCCAGATGCTATAGATCAAATGGACAATGCTCCTGATTTGCGACCCAATGCACACGGCCTTTTCTCCTCTGCAGCAGGACCGCTGAAGGGCCCTCTCAGTGATGTTCGCGATGTACAAGAACGCTGGATAGATGAACGAGATGCATACGATGCACATGAGAAGCGTCAGTGGCGTAAAGAGGGGGAGACTATACGAGACAGGCTGGCATCTTCTCAGGAGAAAAAAGACAAGGCAGTTGGATAAAATCATGAACACTTTTATTGAGAATGGAAATCATCAAATTTTCGTATAGACAATACATATTATGAAGATGTAAACAGGAGAGTTGGTAAAAGCTGAGGCCATAACGAGCGAATTCTGGGCCCCAGGAAACAGTCACGGCCTGCACAGGTACAGGTTGGTGCCCGTCCCTGGTACTCAAATTTGAAAGGACCGCTGTTGCTGATACCATATAGAATTGTCATAGAATCCATTGGTCAGGCATTCATTGATGTGAATTCTGTGGAAATTCTGCCTAACACCGCTCCAATCAAACTCCAAATAAATTTAACGAGTTTGATTTATTTTTCAACACATGACGAAGAATCCTGAGAATACAATACCGTCTTCATTCAGCTAAGCATATGGCTTCGTGAGATCTCGAATTACCGGAATGGGTTGTATAAATCCCAGAGGCGCAACCCAGGTCTCCTTATCGCTTTCCAGGTTTACAGGATCATGCACGAACACCTCACCCTCTATTCTGCCAAAGTATGCCTTGAGCAATATATGCTCTGATGACAAGATTAACTATCCTTTTCAACAGATCTGCCCTTTTGCGCAAAGGGTAATATGATCAAAGATCCTGTCCTACTAATTACATTGCTGATGAGTGGTTAATAGGTTGAAATTGCTCTGAATGAATCTGAATTACCTTTTGATCGATATGAAATCGATCTTCAGGCTAAGCCTGACTGGTATGCTCCAAGGATAAACCCAGCAAGCAAGGTGTGCCAATCTACTTACTTGGATTACGAGTGTTGACACAATCATACTTAGGTTCCAGCAATCGTATATGGTGGACCTAAGGCTCCACCAGATCAACCATCTTCAGAGTCCCACAAGCTAGCGGAGTCTTTGGTTCTTATCGAATTTATTGCCGATGTTTCAACCACGAAGTCCCTCCTTCCCAAAGACCCTGTCCTCCGTGCCAAAGCTCGCTTTTTCATTGAAGTATTCTCGTCTAAGTTTGTTCCTGCTTGGTATGCCTCGTTAACCAAGGGTGAAAGTCCGAACAAGCTCCTGCAAGGAATAGAAGCCATCCAAGTGCTTCTACCAGCCGAGGGGTACGCAATTGGAGAATGGTCGATTGCGGACGCTGCTGCCATACCATTCCTAGCCAGAGCTGAATTGGCTATCAAGAACGACTTGGGTGCTTTTGACGAGGGAGATGGAAAGAAAGCATATGAAATTCTGCAAACAGACCCAAAATTTGGCAGGTTTCGGGAATATCTTGCCGCCCTTAAAGGTCGCAAGAGCTTCCAGGAGACCTTCGATGCAGTAAGGCATACTCTTTATCGATAAATACTGTCTCATGAGGCCCCACAGGAGTTTATATTGACTAAGTATAAGGGACGCTTCCCACCTCTCAGAGAGAAACGCCTCGCTGAGGCTTCGAAACCCTCTCTTTGATTGGATCGTGATCTTCTATGATATACAGGTCCAGTTCTGCCTATCCCCCGTGTACTTTTGTCTATATCGGAGAATCGTAAACCATTCGCTCTTGATATCCTTTTATGAATAACTGCATTTCTCTGAAGTAACTGTCAAAGCACTAGTATAGGGCCCTGGAAACTTGTGAGTTCATTTGAGTGTAAATATGTCGCCGACGACAACTATTTTGACTCCTTTACAAGGTTCGTCGTGTTCTTCAGGTTTGATGAGTAAGACGCTGAACACATGCCACTTTGCTACTGACCCAACGTCGCGGTTGATATCTATTTTCACTCGCCAGCAAGACTAACTTTGGAAAAGATAGCATTTCGTCATTTCATGAGTGAATGTCGTGAGAAATTTCCACTTCAAAATGGTCGATAGATGTGATTGAAATTCCGAATGGAGAGGTGGTACTTGATTGGAGTACAGTACAGTAAAGACTGATCTCAACAAACAGCTGTACGCTTAACGCCAATAGACTTTTTCCTTTGCACCAGTCCACTCGTCCTGTTCCGTCCAGTAAGCAACGCCGTAGTCGATAAATAATTCAGATCCTGCTTCAATGCGGCGATCTAAATTTTAACCAAGTCAGAGTCCACGTCAGCTTGGTTGCTCCAAAGATGACCCACCAGCAAAAAACATGATATGATGGCAATTGTTGACGTAAACAACTATACTTTGATAAGTGAACCAGAACAATGATCATCTGATCCATAGTTTCACCTCTTCCGCGACAGTTTGGAGATTTGTCAGTGGCTTCTTGCAGTATAGGTCCTTCATGATTAAGGAACCGCATCTCGTTACCCATATACATTGAATCGACTATCCAGCTGTCATTGAGGTCAAACTTATAATTCAGTCCCGTGTAATAAGGAATGCTGGAGAGATTCGGAGTCAAGCGGAGTAAGGTTCTTCTATTAGATTACCTACGGTGAGGCTTGCTCCGAAATTGCTTCCAACTCAAGGGGCTGCAGTTCTCCAGTATATTCTGTCACTGATTTCAAACCCTTGAAGTCGACATGGATTTATCGATCTTACCTCCAATAGCCTCGCCTTGGAGTATTTTTTGGGTTGTGAAAGCTCCGAGACCCCAAGACCCTCGAGCGATGTAAAGGTGCTGTGTTCAAGTTCTGATAATGATAGTGCACATGCAAAAATTGACTTACCGGAAATTGCGCGCGCTGGCAATGGACATTTAAGCATAAATTTTGCTTCTGTGATTTCCTGCCTAAGAATCCAAGTAATCTCAAGTTCTATAACTTCTCAGAAGTATTGATAGACCTACCTCTGAGACCAAGTACGATGGTTTGATCGATCACATCAGGAGGGGAGGCTGGTGAGTTGATCAAGAGCTCTTACCTTGCATCACAACCTCTACACATTTCGGGATCGCACTCTCTACCGGTAGCCCGACACGGACAATCATCCGTAGAACACAATTTCTTTCTAGATCCATGTACACGCGAGCAAGAACAACCTTTCCATCGGATCACACCTGTCATTTTAAGTGGGTCGGAAGATAAGAATATCAGAGACTAAGATCACTCACAAGTTGGTCTACACTGACAGTTTCTCTGACAATGGTGTTTGTTGAGAAAGCAGGCACATCCAGAATCTTTACCACATGCCCCTTTGTGATGACAAGGGTTCAATGGCGAAAACCCGGCCTTTCCATCTTTCGTACCGGATACAGATGGATCATCCTCTTAGGCCGTTCTTTTAGCTATCAGGAGCATAAAGAGGAACAGTACGGAGATGTACCAAAAAACCAGCTGGGCTTCATATAAGATTGCTCAGAAATAATATTTTCTTCGATAGTATCGTCAGCATAGAGCTGTGTGCGGTATATAAAGACCTTTTGTACGATGTCATTGGAAAAGCCCCCCCAGTGAGGACAATTAATATGAACTTACATCTCGACACTTTGCATGCACAATTACACTCAAATCACAAGGTAAAATGTCAGGTGATATCTCTAAAATCCCCTTGATAACTTGCATTTCCTCTTCATTGCACAAGCTAAGAACTTCCTGAGGATGATGATCAAGAAATTACTATACAGTATGAGGTATAAAGTACACACTAATGTAGCGTTATCCAAGAGATCGAGATGTCGAAAACAATCATTACCACAAGGATTACCCTTTGAGAGCTGAAGTTGATGGGAGGTAGCACTGATCGACTTCGAAGGGGGAAAGTCGAAGTTGCCTTATACATCTTAGTAGAATTTGGGATCATAGATAGGGATAGGTCATGCGTACGATGGATTCCACAAGATGTATATATACAGTTAAGGTTTGGACAGAAGATTTTTGATCCGAGTCTGAGGTGCGCAGAGAGATCAGCATCGGGTGGCATTGCTCGCAAGTCTGAGACATGAAGGTCAGGATATTCTGAGAGCCTTGCTCCGGGCCATGAAAGCAGATCCCGTTGAGACGCGTCCCAAAGCAGACCGCTGTCATGATTACTCCTCAACTTAGTGAAGAAGTAAAACTCGTCAATTTGGGAAAAAGAAAGACCAAAGCCATGGTATAGCCGACGGACTACCTCCAATTGTATGACTTCCACTGTGTTCAGGTAATAATCGGTATGATTAAGAATAAATAAGTAATCGTTGTAGACTCACCATCAGGGTCTAAAAAATCTGACTGCCAATCAAAAGACAGAAATGACCTGAGATATCGGCCATGGTCGAAAACCACATCATCTTCGAACGGTGAGAATGCAAGGCTGTCTGATTTCGCAGCTAAGGGAGTTAAGTTGCGAGAGGTAGATGTGCAAGAGAAATATCGTGGGTGTGGCAAGAAATCTGGATCTATTTTGCCTGAGGTCTCAGTAAACCCTGAGTTTATGGGAACCCGGTAGGAATCGGCCTTGAATGACTGATCGCACCATAGATTCTCAGATACGTCCACAAGGTCTTCTGGAAGCTCCCGATATACAGAGATCAAGAGGTAAGAGATGGCTGTCTCGGGGTCCTCAAATGCAAGGAATAGTCTCTCGCTATCAGGGCTGCACAAGTCATCATCGAGCTCGGTAGCAAGCTCGGAAGGGGAATAAGATGAGGAGTATGAGTGTTCTGAACACCAGTCATCCGCATCCGGGGAGTCTCGTCCATCATTTTTGGCTGCAGGAATATCTTCCGCAAGACCCACGCAGAGTTGGTCCATTTCGAGCCTATTATATTCTGCTTTCCAGCTATAAAAATGATCCCAAGTGTTCTTGTATGTTTGAGCAGCCGTGACTATGTCATCAGGAGGGACGGAACGACGGGCGTCGACTAGTGTATTACCACGCGAAGGCAAAGGTGCTATAACTCTAGAAGTCATTGATGTCGATGATCAAGTACGATTGGCAAATTAATCATTTATTTAGCAAGCAACTGCTTAGCAGAATCATTCTGAGTCATGTTCATCATGATTTCAGCAATACGACGGAGGAGCCCATAACCTGTAAGGATAATCTCAGGTCCTCAAAGCGGTGAGGCAACATACCACATAGCATCTTTATAAAAGGTAGGAGTAGCGAAAGATGTGTGAGTACTACTTTCATAATGGAACTGAAACATTGAAACAGTAGTAAAAAAAATAGAGCTCAGTCTCAGCAAGATTCCAAAATGACGGTGATATTGTGAAAAATTAATAGGACTGGGAAAGGAAAAAAAACTAGGTAAAACAATGAAGGAAAACATATTCATGAAGGTCCTCAGAATAACTACAGCGACCTTTAAGATAAATATGAAACAAAGATAACGAAAGGACGAAATGGATATTATACTCGTACTTCAACACAAGTGAGAAACAGGTGTAGATTATGCTGTGAGAAACATCATGTATTCTCTGTCATGAGTTCGTCAGAGAGACGATCATTCACGTACTGAGGCATGCCTCAGGATCCTGCTCATTTTCGCAAGCTGGTCCTTAAATGACATGAGAACCAGATGCCGGAAAGTCGAATACTTGGGAGGTGGCACCGAGCCTGTTCAAATGTCTGCGGTACAGATGGAACAGAAATCGCAAGGATCAAAGCCCTACCTCCACCTTAGGGGTATTCCCTATCACCAATATCGCCGGACTTGTTATTCCATCTAGTCCCAAAACCATGACCTGTGAAGATGTAACGATCCGAGAAGAGTGACGAACAATAACCTGAGGCTGGCAGTTTTGTTAACACAGGGAATAGTTGGCCCAGATAGCACCAGCCAATATAAGTCCCAAGAATGCTACTCAGCCTAGATCATACACTTTCAATCGAAGGGCTGCTAAATTCAGTCGAACTTAACAGGTCAGTAGTAGAGTTTGGGACAATATCTGACATATTGGGGGAAAGGGACATCGCTGTCTCTCACAGGGACCATTGACACCTTCAATTCATGGCAGCACAAGAACAATGCATTGAAATAACTTGGACACAGCCCAATGAGTGAACAATTGACTTTGAAAAATATCTCTATCCACATTTGGAGAAGCGTCAAGCAAAACAAAAGCGACATCTGATATTGGTACGCACTAATTATACAAATTTCGAAGTCGGGCTTCGACATCATCTGGACTCTGTTTGATATCTGTGGTACACACAAGACATATGAGTCAACTACTTCGTTTCGAATATCATGAACAAGCCAACTCACACTTCTGCGGATCTGAGAAATCAAGTAACCAATGAACGTCAGTTCAAGAAGTAAAGTAAAGAGTAGCCCACTCCGACTGAACTCCTTCTCTTTTTGTTTCTGTGTAAACTTGCTCAAGCTAGGTATCACCACCATGACAATTTCATCGGCAACAGCGTCCCTTGCCTCCTTATCTTCACCCAAAACCTTTGCCATCCGATGTCGCTCAACAACCTCTTCAAGTAGATCAAAGAATCTTGTGAATTTCTCCTTTGCCTGTGATTTCCCGCTTTTTTCCTTTGGATCATCGCTGATGGCTTGCATCAATGGCGAGAAATTCGTATCGAAATATGCTGCTTTAGCGGTGCGCCAGTTCGAGTTGATGGTGTCGATAATGGGCTGAGAAATAAGAGGACTGAGGTCTGGGTGATTAGATTGTAATAAGAGGTGACGACGTAAATAAGAAATGTTGTTGAGAAGAAATATTGAGCCGAAGGCCGGTCGGCGCAAGCGTGAGATGGCATTGAGGCTATTGATGGCATTTGTTACAACATCATCTACAGATAACCAATCAGCATCATTGTGCAAGGAGAAGACCAGAGAAATTTACACAGGAAGTGCTCCAGGATAACATTCTCGTCAGTTACCCCGCCCTGCGAGGGTTTGCCAACTTGAACACCCTCACCCATCTTCCAATTTCCATCTCCTAATGCCAACAGTGCAGAGGATACTGCAGTTCGTACTTTAGGTATCCGTTCCAAATACTTGACTGTCTAGACAGGAGTGAGTGTTGACAGAAACGGGCTGTTTAATATTGTAGTTTTCTACCTCAATTGCAGGATCCACCACTTTAACACTCGTGTCCAAATCACGGTTATTGACTCCAAGCTTGAGGTCAACAAGGAATTCTGGGAAGCTACGAAGGCAGATCTGCCGTAATGCCTGCAGTCCATCTCGAAGCTCATTCTTGTCGTCCTGATATTCAGAACCTCGCCTCGACAAAACTTCCTCCCATGGATGTTGTTGTTGAAGGAGGGCATCGTAGGCGGAGAGGGCAAGGAAGTTATGTTTCTGTAACGACTTTTTTATGAGTGTGGTCAGCTGATTGAGCACTGTGCCAAAGAGATTCAAGATGGGCTTTATCAGAGTACCATATGATGACGCGATAGACTCTGGTTTTGTCAGAAGTGACAGTTTCTTCAGAAGCTTGTATTCGTCCTACGGGATGATGTCAGAGGAGTGGATATACATTCCATGATGAATGGAACATGCCTCAGCCACGGCCAAGAGGGTCTCAACCCATTGACCAAACTCCAATCCCGTCGAAATGGGGTCCATTGTGTCGGCTCGCGTAACAAGCCTTTTACCTTGTCCCTCAAGACATTTAAGAATCCAATTACCTCGCATATCGGCGTAACCCTTTTGGGCTTCCGTCAAGGTCGATATGATGGCAGGTGCTGCAGGATGTGAAGGATGGGTTGATGGTAGGGGGAGATTGTGGAGATAGGAAACCAGAGGCAATAAGTTCGGGAAAAGGGATGAAGGAAAACTCGTAGAAAGAGAGTCTGGGACTGTGGTAGCGTTACCAGAAGAGCCTTCAGCAACAATAGTAGTATACAGCTGGGTAAGCTTCTTGGCTCCAGTTTCAACAAGACGAGCCTATGTCAACAAGATGTCAAGATCGGTGACAAGTCCACTACACCATACATACAGTCTTAGTAAGGTCAATATTATCAGGATCGAACGCAATCTTGGCGTTCAGCCTGTTTAAGGCCTCCTTGTACAACTCTGAGTTATCCGTCTGTGGACTATCAATGATTTTGAGAATATCCTTTTAGTGTTCTACGTAACATGGCTCACCCTCGAAGAATCATCGCCTCTTCTGCTGCCAAATCTTCTTGACTACTAGCCATCTCGTCTATTTTGGACAGCGCCTGATCGATATCTGGTCATGAAGACTGAACAATCTCTGAACATTTGATATAAAGGGCCTGCATACTATGAGATCGGCGGTTTAGAATCTGAGCAGCGGTATACAGGGGCAGGATTGACTTCTCAAGCTTAGCAAGTCGGGCATCAAAGCTATCAAGTATAGCTAATCAGGTCAACGAGAAGTTATACAGTGAACAGTTATAGTCGTACATGTCATTCGCCTGGAGATCTGGCGCGTTTTCTGTAGGTTCTGCTCCAACTACAGAGGGAATTACTGTAATGGAAGCCACGCTTTCCAAGTAAACATACATACCAGTTCAATTTCTGCAGTTTCATCGTCCATTCCGTTCTTTTTCGTAGCGATCCAGAGATAAGCCTCGTTTATCACTATTTGTATCTGTACTCACGGGTATACTCAATCAAGATCCCGAGATTTGATCACAAATCATTCTCCTTTACTCTACCAAACCTCTTTCACTCACACCACGGGCAAACAACTGTCAAATGGAGTCACAAGGTTTGATGTCAAGTGATTTGTCAGATTAACCGGCTATACCGGTTATATGCATGACACTTGTCACTTTTTTTTTCTTTTTTTTTAAGTTGACAATTTATTACATGGGGCATGTAGGCAGACCGTGGTAGCTAAAAAAGGGGCCAAGGGACTACAACCCTGCGATGCACATTGTAAATGCACCTCCTACACTAACTAAGCATGAGGCCAAGGAAGAGTAGGTGCTGAAATAAAGGAAAGACTATTTATAGAGAGAAAGGAATGAACCTAGCTTCCAATGCATGTGCTCCCCACACTGACTCCACTCCCAACCCATGTTCCATGCCACACTGCCAGAAGCTGCATACCACATGAGTGTCATGAACCGCCTCTCTGGCTAAGTCCATTTCTATTATTCTTTTCTCTTTTATTTTATTTTCTATTTATAGCGTGGGAAAGTCTGTCACACTATGTGACACAAGGCGTGACCATGTCAC
>Ga0153986_1000097_pt1 | contig 26397 bp, 37 predicted proteins | sample TSGA070MetaG_FD_104724 | JGI IMG/M metagenome (GOLD analysis project Ga0153986, IMG submission 104724) | Attine ant fungus gardens microbial communities from Georgia, USA - TSGA070 MetaG | ecosystem: Host-associated > Fungi > Mycelium > Unclassified | place: USA: Georgia, Alexander Wildlife... | reverse complement strand
GTACAGTATTGTATCTGACTTGATCGAAAAACCAAGGATACCATTTATAGTGATACCAGCTCCCGGTTTCGATAATCCTTGACCTTCGCATTCTGCACGCCTGAACCGAGTTTAGCGTGGCTTGAAGTAAATGTCTGATTATGTTGTGCAACCGTCTTGACGACGATGTATCTCAAAAGCACTTTGAGCTTTAGCTAAAGCTTCGCGGGCTCTGCTATAAAAGCATATCCTTGAACTGATTTTTAAATGATCATTACAGACCGTAGCCAAAGGCTTTTGCTACAATTCCGCTACCCTTGCCAATGGCATCATAGAAGATGAGGCTGACACATAGGCGTTCGGGAAAGTAACCAATTTATAGAGGCAAGCACGGTGCTTCCGTCATCCGATACTCTTTTCCCATCTTGTGATCCTTTGAAATCAGTTTTGAGAAAGCATTTGTACTGCATGCATGCATTGCCTCCGTGTTTGTTTGAACAAGACAGGTCATGAATCTATCGTGGTATATATAGACCACTCGTACCAACATCGATCTTGATCCAATTCCAGCTCCGACATTCGACGAATTAATCTGTCCGAATTCACTTGACGATACATTTATTTTCAGTGAGTACAACAAGTTGCCCTGACTCATGCATATGTTCCCAAGTCTGTGGACGGGCGGTGACGGGTCCTACTAGGAATCATGAAAGCCTCAGCGGCCCGCCTTGTTCGAATCATCCCCCGCAAATCTCTCGACCCCACTTCGGTCAGAGTCCTCGATGCTCCAAGTCCCCAGACACAGGATCTTCGGAAACCAACTTTCTTTGAGCTCTTACAGAAACAACGCGAGACAGCCGGCTCTGATTGGCCGGGAAACATACGGATAGAGCCTGTGGTAAAGAAGGAGGTCTATAGGGCCGTACAAGGGGAGCATAGAACGCAACTCAAAAGAATGCTCAAGGAGCGTTGAGCTCCAGCGCTGCCTATTCCAAAGCTTGTTCTTCCTTGCCATGAAATACCAGGGGAGGATAATCAGTCATCGATTCTTCTGTGCATTACAAAAGCCTAGTTCAGCAGCTCGTCATAACATAAGGCTTGGATTAGTAGAGGGCCAGTTTGTCAAGTATCCAACTTTTCTATACATTATGAGGCTTTTATTTTGTATAATCCACTCTTGTTTATTTGTCGTGTGAAACATCTAGAGAAGTTGGTAATGTGGTTGAATCACACTCATGTTCTTCATTGAAATTGACATTGCAACGGAACTTGACACGGCGAGGTAATATTCTTGCTACTTTGTATCATATATTTTCCATGCTATTCTACCACTGTTTATTTTGGCACTTTTATCATGCTTTCAAGTTTACCTAGAAACACCTCATGGCTTCTGAACCAGGATTACTCCAGGGGACCCCACCCCTCATCTACCCTCTATGTAATCGCACCGACCGCAGTGTTCCATGTCATCTTTGCTCTTCCCGGCCAAGTTTGTACTATAGGAGGACCTCTCTATGATCTCGGCTTCTTTCTCAGTGGTGGTCGTGTGAGGTTCGATACCACTACCTTTTCCATCTGCATGTTGATGCTCCAGAATCGCATCGTTACTGCCATCTATCTATTCATGGCTATCTCTTCTATACATCACCATCAAGTAATCCATGCTGAGTCCAGTTTTGGTGCTATCTCTTCTGCCATATATCGTTAGGACATCCTGTATTCGCTCCAAGAGTCGTAGACCTCCTGAAATGGGACCTTCAACGGGGATTGCACAAACTCTGGTTTGTTTCAAACTTCTTTGAGATCTCATTCATTCTCTTGTATATATCCCTTCGCTCATCCGGGCCCAACCACGATTACAGTCAACATGTGGTGGTGACCGTCTGGAGAAGGAGACTTAGGTTGATCTATCAGGATTCATTAGGATAAGCCATCAAGATACATGTAAATACATTATATGCGAACAAAGAAACAGAATGTAGCGCAGATCACAGATGATAAGTACCTCAAGACAGGGCCTCACCGTTTGCCAGGCTTCTTGCCGTTTGTCTTGGTTGAGGCCTTCTTTTTCTTTGGTCGATCATCATTTGAGTCGTCGGAGTGGTTGCCCTTCCGCTCTTCAGCACGTTTTGCATCAGATTTAGCAGCCTTACGCTCCAGCTCATCCCAGTCATCACCTACTAAAATCTTAGTATAAGCATGACAAGTTGCACATATTAAAATACCTTCATCACTCTCATTCTCGTCGTAAGACCCACTATCGTGACTACCATCACTCGCAGCCGAGTAATCACTTTCATCCTCACTACTTGGCTCAACGAAGCCATCCGACTCGGCCTCGAACTCGGATGTTGAATCAGATTGCTCAGACAGGTCACTTTCAGCTCCCCCAGTACCACCAAGGAAAGACCATCCACCGCCTTGGAAGAACTCGTAAGGATTTTCATTGATGTGCTTCATGATTGGACCCCAGTTTAGGTTGACTGGGCCTTGACTCATCGGGATGTCGACGGAGCTATGGTGATAGTGACATCAAATTATTAGCACCGGGCACTAACCGAATCAATGCGACTCACTCTAGCCAATTTCTCACGTCATCCATCTGTGAGCTTTGAATCGAGTTGATATGCAAGGGCGTCTTTGTAAAGTCTTTGAATATGAGGATAAGGTCGAATTGCTTCAAACTGTATTGGACACGTTCCAATGAGGCAATCTCAATCTCAGCGAGTGTGACAACCAAGAACGGAGGGTCCGTCAGATGAACGAGGCAATCTGTCGTCGGCTGCATACGGACACCTGTACGGAATGGTACACCCTCGAAGGAAAGTTCTCGGAATGGAATATCCAATTCGACAGTTTCACCAAGCTAATGCCCATAAGCAACCTCCGGATGTCCACGTAATGGATGCATTGACCTCACTCACCGAAGTTGAGGCTGTTTCGGCAATCTTCTCAGCGAAAGACTTAACCTCCCTGTTCAGCATAGCTCTACGTTTGCGCTCCTGCTGCTCCATCTCAATCTCATCTTCATCACCATAACGGTGTTTGCGCTTTCTATTTCCAGTCTCGTCAAACTGGACATCCGTTGCTTCACGGAAGAATTGTACATCCTGAACACTTCAAGTCACAATATATCTCCTCAACGATGTCTGATATCTTACCGAGGTTTTTTTCTTTCCAATCATAATGGGAGACCTAAGATGCAAATGGACGATGACCAACAACTCATGGTCACAAGGCTGGAAGAAAAGGTGTTTGATGTTGCTGAAGAGAATGTCTGATAACAACTATTAGGGCCTCGTAAATCAAAATATGCCATGCCACTCACCGACTTTTTGAGCGCCAACAGATTGGTAACGAATACCGTTCTGGTGAATTTCAACATCCCCGGGTAATCGCTTCCCATCCAATGCAGGACGAACGAATGTCTCTGTCATCCTGATAGGTCGCCGACCTTTCATCTCAATTAGGCTGCCTTGTTCGACAACGTCAGCCATCTCTTTTTTTTGTTGTTCTCTTTTATTTGCTTCTTTCTTCAGCTCAGTGATTTGCTTGCTGATGTTGTCGAACCGATGCGAATCAGGGGAACGGTAGGACACGGAACGGATAAATGTAGCGTCTGGGTTTTCGAATGGAGTGTCATCCTTCTTGCCCGACATTTGACCGGGGGTTTGAAAGTTGATACGAAGGTAGGTGAAGTCACCTTCGTCATTCTTGCTAACGTTCTTAATAGTGTTTATGTGGAAAGGCACAGCAAAACCGTGTATAGGAAGAATGACTGTCTGAACCTTCCTATCAACGTAGATCTATGCCGATTTTTCAGATATTGTCCCGAACAGGACAGGATAAAACTGACTCTAAGTTTGTCCACGTCTGGCGGTAACGCAGCTTCACCTTTGAAACTCTGGAACTTTTTCCACGTCTTTCCTTCTCGAGCTCCAATCCCGGAACCCTCTTCCGAAAAGCGCCGTAGGCCCTCTTCCTGCAATTTGTCTCGTAGTTCCTTTTGGTGCTCGATCAATCGTGCTGCGGCAGTTTGATGGACTTCATCTTGGGCAGCCCTTCGGGATTGATTGCGAAGGACCTTCGTACCCGCCGTTTTTTTGACAGGAGAACCATTGGTGCGAGAAACTGCAAGAGCCTTGCGCTCTTTTTTTGTTTCGACCTCATCTTCGTCATTCAGGAAGAACAAGGTATCCTTCACTGATTTCGTTCCTTCTGTGAGCAGGGTGGACTTGTCTTGACCAATGAGAATTGTATCCGACAGCTGCAAAGCATATCTAAAACCAATACATGAGCACTATCCAGATTCAAAATTACAATATATGCACTTTTGGCCATTGTCATCCAAGTCAGTGAAGCCGAGTCCAAGAATCACAATCATATCTTTCTTTAATAGCCGACCGTTTTTAGGTGAAAGGAGGTAAGTACTTTCACGGAATTCCATGCCGGTCTGTGGAAAATGACTCATGAATCAACAAAAAAATGATATGGGTCATACACACCCCGAACCCAATGCTCTTCACAAAATTCTTCTCCAAATCCGGGTTTTTATGTCGAATCAATGTCAGAGCATGCTGGTAAACGTCGCGAGCAATGACGCCATTTTTGATAAATGACATGAGGTCTACTTGCAGGGAAAGCAAGAGATTGTACTGAGCTTGTTGATCCTGTAAAAAATCAGATGCTGGTCTGCGAATTTGTCAAGATGATATCACGAACAGGTTTAGGGTCAACAATGAACGTTCGCCCAACACTAGCACAGTACGACTTATATCGTAGCCCAACAGATACCAAAAGCACACCCTTGTGCGCAATATTATCCTCCGTTGGCTCCGCAGTGTAGCGTAGGTCATATCCGCTCTTGCTGGAACGTGAAATGACAATAGGAGGGAAACAGAATTCTACATAAGGCCAGTCCACCTGGCAGAAATTGCTGCTCATCAGACTTGGAATCTAACGCTGCTTAACATCAATCACATACCTCATCAAGGTTCTTGCCTTTGCTCCAAACTTTCATATCTGGACCCTTCGCATCCTTCCCTTCCCCTGAGCCCAAACGAGCTTCAATCTGAGCAGACAACATGTCGTGTGTGATTTTGGATTCCTTGTCCAGTATTGATTCGAGTTTGGGTGCAATGTGATACCTGAGGAGGGTAGATGTTAAAGAGCCAGCAGTCTGTGCAGCTTTCTACTTTACTTGAGTTAAATGAAAGGCCAGAAGATGTAGAGACCTACGAGCTCTTCCTCATCTTTCACCGCCATTGCTGCCGAGATTGCAGGTGACATGTCAACGAGTTCAGGTCTCTCTGACACCTCTTTGATTGATTTTTCCCATTCCGAAACCAGTTTTCCGGTATGCTGTTCCTTAAGGAACGTGCCGATACATTGAGAACGGCAATACTGTTCGATGAACTGGGGCAACGAGTCATTGGAGGCCTCCTTTCCCTTCGCTTGGACAAAAATTTTGATCGGTACAAGGCCATTAAGCTGTTCGATTTGCGTGAGGATTTTAGCTGTAGGATCACATTAATTCATCAGCCGAGTCTTATGGCAATGAAAATACGCTCAAACCCTTGCTAGCGGAACATAGTACTGAGATTTGTTTTTTTTGAAACAATATCAATGTTGACGGAAACTCATAGCCTAATAACCATTGCTACGAGTATAATTAGTCAAACGCAGTGACGAACAACAGCAGCTGCACCTACCTGTAGGTATGTACTCTTTCGCATGGCTTCATCTTCGGACACAGGATCTCCAGCAACGATAAGGAGACCATCTGCATTCGCTATGGAAGCATATTCATCGTTTTCTTTAGCATTCTATAAGCACAATTTGAGTCATCAAACTTCCTGGTCAAAACTAGAAGATACCAAGTACTTACCAACCAGCCATTGTATATACGCCGTACGCGGGCACAGAATATTTCCTTATTCAGCTCGACACGTAGAGAGGACATCACAGGGTAGTAAGGAAAGAAAAAAGAGAACGAACGCGTTTGTATTATGAGGGACGCGCCTGGAAGATGGCGGAGTATGAATTATGTGTCATTCGCCAGATATTTACCGTGCATTTACCGCCACTTGCTCTGTCTTCCATAGATCACCCTGCATTCTTTGAATGTGCATGCTTTCAGTATCTCAGAATTCTATCTCGGAGGACTCTCAAAATTTGCTTTTTTGCAAGATCAAGGATGGTATCTCTGTTAGAATTTAGATGTCGCTTGGTAACTTGTCATCTATTGGTGATTGCATACATGACTAGGGATACCGAAAAGGGGATTTAAGCTAGTCCTAGGATTTGTCGTCTCGACGTACTAAAATGCTCCAGTTTTGGAGGTGTTCTGATGTATTATTAACTCACAGGCGATCCAAATAATTTCGAAAACGTAGCTTTACTCACCGACACTCTGGTCAGCTTGATTTCAACGAGATCTCGAAAAAACAGTCTGCATCTTAATAATTTATGAGGTATTTATTTTGATAGGCCGCCGCTATGAGAGACGAATCAACATCGACTTGGTAGACTCGACAATGAACTTCCGACAATGAGTTGCTCAGAGATGACATTTTTGATCCAATCGTCCAGGGCACTGATTCAGTCGAGGATAATCGCCCAGGTCCCAGGATGAAACAGTACATCTGCCAGAGATAATCTTACAGATGCTAGGCCTGGGTCAGGGCGAACTCAGGGCACCTTCTCCTGACTCCAGCTTTTTCACCTACCTGCTGGTAGGATCGTTGTCTCAGGAATCACTTAGATCCCAATCAACTTCAGGACCCAGGTGTAATAAATACATATCTCGATCAATCCTCGTCTATTCCCAACACTGCCAAATCCTTCAGAACAAATAAAGTCTCCTCCACCCTCATCTCCAGAGCAGTTACTTTCTGCAGCTTTCCTTCCCATTCTCTGATGAGTTCCCGTTCTAGTCGGGTCAGTAAAGTCTCGTCTTGACGCACGTCACTTCGTTCCCGTTTCTCCAAGACAGCTTTGACCTCTGGGGTTTCTTGTTCAGCGCGCCTTCGCATACTGATATTGTATAATGTTTTGTACACTTGCCCTAGTATTATCGAAAAGGCCTTGTGCTGATTGACATACCTGTTGACATAAATGCCTCGGTGTTGTTATGGACAACAAGCAAACCTACCAAAGGTAAAACGTGCGAGTAGGATTTCGATCCGCACTTTTGGACACTTCTTGAATACTGATGAGTGAGTCGGCAGCAAGGGCTGTCAGGAGGGAACGGACATCCTTCCCAGGCATCATCACTACTTTTGAGATCTAGAATTGATTCATCAATCAGTATTCCAGCTCTAAAAGGAGAAATGTACCTGCTTGTCATCCATTTTCCCCGTCTCCATCAGTAATCGCAAAATTCTAACACCCTCATTTCCATGTTTTTCCCTTGTCACAGACTCCAAAATATGTCTTCGTAATCGTCTTCCCACAACATCAAATTCTACCTGGGCTTTTGAAGAGTTGAGAGAAATGAAGGAAGCAGCCTTGCCGGCAGGCGTCGGGTTATCATTACACGACAACATTCCCAAGTACTCTTTAATACAGGTAGCATTTGAGGGTCTTTTTTCATTCAAGATGAGCCCACGTGCTAGGCCCTCTTCCTCCGAAAGATGCATCACAACACTTGGAACAGACACTGGCTCTAACCAATCTTAAGATCAGAGCTAGAGGTAAGAAAGTGGACAGACCTGATCGAACCTCGGAAACATTCTTTTGGGAGTTTTCTGTCATCTTGAGGAGGCCACGTAAGACAGTTGCTGCCCCTTCATTATATCGCTTGCGCGCAGCGTCAATAATTAACTGCAAACAGTCGTGAGTGTTGGGGTATATTATACAATTACTGAAATCACGTTGTTTCGTATGTGGACGTTGAATTTATCGAAATTAACTCGAAAATATACCTTTTCCTATAGGCAAGATCGTGATGACCAGAAATATTGAGAGGCAAATGTACTCACGTCAATGGCAAAATCATCCGTTTCTTCCACTTTCCGTTTCCTACTTCGATGAACGGGTTGATTAACAGCTTTGCGTTTCTACCACAACCCTAAGCTTTCCCATCAAAATACAACACATGTAATGAAGCTGACCAGTCCTGTTTTTTCTCCTTCATCCTCCTCCCGCTTCAACCTTGCCTGGGCAACCTGCTTTGCTTCTCTTAACTCCCTCGCTGTGGGGAACCCGGAAATCTTTGCCTTCTCCTCACTCTCGTATTTGATTTGTTTGTCCTTTGGCGATACATGCGACAAAACAGTCGACGGTTTCAGGTAGGTCCCACTGACCAGCTTGTGTGCTGCACCTCGGTAAACAGCGACAGCTAACAAATGCATTGATCAACCTGACGGTCAGCGACCGAGTCCTTGAAATGCACCTTTGTGTTCACAGATTCCCAATAAGTTTAGGATGTCCCGTAAGCGCAACTTCCCGTGATCGAGCGTAACTTGCACTATTTCTCCCTCCTATGCCAACTGAACATTGTGACTTTTGTGAAAGACTGTCAAGTGGAAACTCACTGCCTGTCCAAAGAGTTGCTGCGTCAAATGAACAACCTTCCCGAACCTCAAACGCATGAGACACTCGTCCACATTTACTTCAAAGACAGCCGTGCCATCGTCGCTTTTTGCATGCCATAGAAGATTATGCTGAACAAGAACGAGGATGGAAGCTCGTACGGTCCGAGGTTTCAGCTGAGTATATCGAACGATTTGAGGCAAAGTAAGACGACCACGAGTGAGAAGAGTAGAGGCAACTTGCTAAAACAAAAGGTGCCTTAGTTTTTTTTGTTTTGATGACAGGTTGCAGGAAGATGACAAGCCATACTGCAGTCAAAGATCCAAAATGTGTGTAAATGATTTCAGAGCATAGTCGAGTGGTGCTGACATCTGCCATAAATTGTGTACCAGTTGTCGGGTATCAATAGACAGATATATTTATTTAAGGAATAAACGTGATCTGATACTTGTCGGCAGTTTCCGAGTCAAAGCTGACCGTTTTCTTAAATGTTTCTTAAATGTTTTCTTGAAGCGTTCTTTTAAGTACCAGCATGAGTACCAGCATGACGCAACGAGATACATTTGATGAAGTGAAAAAATTAATAATTAACAACATGCATCTGTAAATGAGACTCGACTGATCCATTTTACATCCGGCTCTTCACATCGAATGTACCTAGAAAGACTTATTATAGGACTTACCTCGCAAGGGAAAATCAAGCGAACGTGAAACACAGGAAACGCGGAGAGTTTCCACAAGTAGATTAACTTAGCCTGTAATGATCTTGAGCTTGTTTCATGCACTTTGAGGGAATTAAAACACTGGAGGTCCTCCAGCATATACTAGCACAGCCGAGAAGAGAGACAGTCGGAGAAACAGCAGCCTGAGATCATTCAATTCTGACACGTTTAGGACCTATGTGCTTCTTTTAGAAAATATGGACAGCGAGGCTGGAAATATAGAACACACCTGGAGATTCTGTTAGAAAATCATCATCAGAATACTCGAGATCAAAATCATCAAAACTGCGTTTGGAAGTTTTGCTTGAGAGTGTGGTCGAATTCTCGTTCGATGATACGGGCTCATTTCCAATATTTTTATCTGTTTCCCACGCTGTATCAGGGTCGCCTTCACCATCCAACTCATCGTCCCAAGCATCCGCATCAAAATCTTGCAATTCCTCTGAGATAATGACCCCACTAAATATAACAGGGCATGTTACAGTAGTAAGGTACTAACCGTGTGCATGCGTGCCTAGTTCATCATTCACGTACTCGGAATCCAAAAATTCTTCTCCAGTGGATACACGTCCATGAGAAACGACTCCATTCAAGGTCTCTGTCGTGAGCAAAGCAATTAGTTGAGCCAAATATCCAAGAACGGAACTCACGTTGATGATCAGCGGTTTGAAAAATGCTCTCCGGGACTTTGCCATTTGCTATATGTAAGAAGTAAATCGTTGATAGCACAAAAGTCAGATAGTCCATGTACCTTCATCGGATTGAAGTCTCAAAGCAACATCAATTCCATTTGAGTTGGTACTATTGATATCTTCTTCAAGGCTAACGCCCGGATCTTCTGATGCAATTTCCCCTGCTCGAGAGAAGATTTCTTGGTTCTGATCGGTTTCTGCGGTTGGAACTTCAAAAGCTATATCACCATTGTCGTCGTCATCAAGTATCTCAGAATCATCATTTGGAGCACCGTCCGAAGCAGCCTTCTCAAGATGGAAGACATCTGTAGACTCTGTATTAAGTTCTTGTTCGGCCTCTTCCGTAACTTCTGGTGATTCAACAAAATCAGGAAGAGTAGAAAGGTCAATTTCACCCGTTTGTTCTGTGACCTCTCCGTCTTCGTCATATTCATGCACGTGATCGCGGTCATATTGACTTTGCGAGGTTTCGACATAAGCCTCCTGTTCGTAAGTGTCTTCGTGCAAGTGGGTTCCAGCATGTTGAGAAACATCTGAGAGAAAAGTTTGGTCAAGCAAGGGATTGATAGCAGAATTGTCTTACCAGTCTCATCGAGACCCTGTGACTCATTCACATGAAGGGTAATGAGTCCTTCCTGCAGCATATGATAGCGAACGATGAACTGTGCACCAGATACATATAGCCGAAGCCGAAGAGGCCCAGGAAGATTAGCGGAAGCGTGCAATGCATGGATATCTTGAAGGCTTATTTCCCGACTGTATATATTGTCCTAAAATTTCATGAGCATCTGATGAATATTTTGACAGAAGGCATACCTCTGTGATTATCAATTCAAGTTGATAGGCCTCTAATCCGAGTTCATTTCCAGTAATTTCAAGAACAGTGCTGACGTATTCATCTTGCCGCAATGCTTCGAATGCATTAGTCAGGGGTCCATAGTAGAGGGAAGCCGCCTGCTGGAAAAGAATATGACGCTCTGGAGTCTCGTCATCATTTGGAAGAGGCTCTAACGGTTTGTTGAATAGACAGAGTTCGGGCTGATCGGCGGAAAATATCGAAAGGAGGATCGGCGGGAGTACTTCCTGATTCTCATCCAAAGTCTCATTCAGAATTTCATTGAAAGTTTCGGCCGTCTCACCAGCCGTCTGTAAGTCAAAAGAGTCTTTTTCATGTAGAAAATCGCGCGGTGCCTTGGGATTCAGCAACTCTTGTAAATGTTCTGTAAATATAGATGCGGGTTGCGAATCTACAGGTTCTTGATTCGCCCCGTCAGCAACACGGTGAGGAGAGAGGGCAGGCTCCACAGTCTCCGAACTATGCGAAGGAGATTCAGAGAGTTCAACAAAAAAGACAGGTGCCTCGGAGGGGTTCACAGTATTGGATGCGGCATCAAATGTACTCTGTTCGAGATTCTGACCGGAGCGGTGGGAATCAACTTGATGATTGTTGTCGAAAAAGTTATCTGAATCTACGGTAGCATTTTCATCCTGTTGAGAAGGATCCTCTGCAGTAGGCTCAACTGGTAGCAGAGTTGCATCGGGTTGCAGCGTCGAAAATACTTCCTGCTCATCAATTGTATGGGGAGCATCATTTCGCTCCTCAGGAGTGCCTCTCCGATTGGGCGAAGACTCCTCCGAAAGAGAAGCAGCAACTGGAGGAAAAAATTGGACTGCATCAGGCTGAAAAACAATGACAGACTCGGAATTTTGATGAACAGACGCGTCTGTCAAAGATTCATGAGATGCAGGAGCAGGAATTGAGACCTCAGCAGTCGGATATTGATTGGTCCCTAGCTGAGGTTGTGAAGCCTCAATTGACGGTGTAAGAGGTAAAGAGGTCATAGTGAGAAGCGGTGACTGCACGGCAGATACATCTAGGATATCGACATCAAGCAGCTCGTCGGAAGTAAGGCAATGGATATGAGTTTCATCTGCCATTTCATATTCGATATGCTCGTCTTCTATATAATCCTCCATCTCAACATCTATACTGGACAGTGTATCTGGTATCATTCCTTTTTGGTGAAAAGTGAGATCATCTTCGAATGGAACAAAATCCTGTGACCAGGGATCCGATGATGCGAGGTGCATTGGAACATCTTGGTCGGTTTGATAGTCAGTCATTTGGGCGTCGTATGATTCCATGATTGTCACGGTCATCATAGAATGGAAGAGAGAACGCGGACAACAGGCAGTCAGGCGCAAGTGGTCAGCGTTAGTCAGGATTATGTAAGATGACGCACTGACCCTTTACCACCAAGGATGGATAGGTATGCAGCTCATGATACAGATACAAAATTTCTTTTACACCAGTCAATGAAAACTGGCTATCAGGCCTTTTCTATTCTTACGCCCCCTGTTTACACCGCTTGTGTCCTGTTAACGCGTGGTCGAGCCTGGTCACTCAATAGATTCCTCCGTGCGACATGGATAGGAGGCTTGACAGGTACGTTGCTCTCAGGTTGATGTTGGGCATTCTTACACACACCCTAAATGAGCAGGGACTGCTGCCGGTGGTGGAGTAGCGTATGGACGATTTCAATCTTCCAATCAGGAATTTGTCCATCAGCGTCGGGCTGAGATGACTTACGATGTAGGTACCCTACGCAAACATGTCTCCGGTTCTTTAATCTGGTAATCATTTTGTCAGACAAATCGAATACGGTCACAGGATCATTCGGTTATTGGCGCGGTACTGATGGCTCTCTTGACCCCGGCCCTTTTCTGGAACAAGGCAAATATAGTAAACTGTACGGACCATCATTTTCATCTTGAATCATGGGTGTCTCATTTTCAAATTAGTGATTCTTGGTGGCGCTGGCCTCGGCAGCGCGGCCGGTACTTTAACACACTGCCTTCGCACATTGACTGGTGACACGCCTGAGAAGACAGCCATAGCTGTATTTGAAGAAAAAGAAATAGAATGAAAACAATATTGTCCAGTCAGCAGAGTGCCGTATACTACATTCCTTCTTTTCCTCTTACCACCATATCCCCTCTCGGGTTCGTTGGAGGGTTCTGCGCCCCTGCAGTAAAAAGAACCATGACTTCAGTCAAAAGTCATATTATATGGCTTTTGGAAAAGTAGTTCATGAGTCAGACATGAAAAACGCAAGGTCCATATGTTATCGTTCCAAGAGCTTGTTTTGATACTTGACAAGTCCACTATGATATTAGAGATCTTGGTTATCGTGAGGTTCAGTTCGTTTTGTAGGTTTGTTGCGTCTCATCAAATAATCTCGTATCCAGCTGAAGGCGCAATCTGTGGCGTGCTCGACAGGCTGATCGAAGAATTATGGAAAGATAAGAACAAGAGCCAATCCGGTAAATGTAGGTCCCCAAGTTTTGAATCGCGGATTCGCAGCCTTGACAAAAAATCGTTTGGACTGAGCCACAGCAGTATGGATGGTCAGCGCAGGAAGAGCCCTGTCATATGTCATCCATGATAAAATTATTTCAGTGAATCAAGGCTCACATTGATGCAATAGACTGGAAGGTCGCCCGTCGTGCAGCACTTAAAGCCAGCCGAGAAGGTTCCGAAAAATAAGTAGCCTCTTCAGCGCTTAGTCTTTGTCTGTGAGCTTTATAGGTTTCATAGCCAACATCTTCGTAAAAAGTGAGAAGAAAGGTAGGGTTATTGAACATGAACATGGAGCACCCTGAGAGATAGAGCCAGGAGACACCATACGCAGTGGTAACAACCCACGGGGGCATAACAGGCCGAAAAGCTTCGCCAATATCACTAGTCTACTGAAGAAAATCAGTTAAAGCAACCGACGTTGGTCCTTCAAAGCCTATACTGCGCACATAAGTAATATATCGAGTGCTGGCTCGCAGTGCAGTCCTTAAGCAACCATAAGTCATATAACGAACGTCAGAGTCGAGACTATCAATGTCCTTGTCTGCAAGCACATCAACTTTGTCTTTGAGAGAATTTTCGGGGGCAATCATTGATTATGGAAAGTCGTTGAAGACTTCCTCCTGATCGGAAAAGGAGAATCCACCAATCAAGTCATTCACGGCATCACGTGTACCACATACGACGCACGCATTATCAATCTTGACCTTCAGCACGCCATATAACATGGATACCTGTTCCTTTTGATAATCAATCTGCATTCTCATGGAACAATCATAGTTCCTTTTCATTTCATGTCCTTTTCTCCGTCCTCTTTTCTTCCTCTTTTATCCCTCTGTTTCCGATCTGTTTCGGATCAGTTGCGAGTGATCCGAACTTTCCTTTCTCTCAATTGTATTTCAGATTGTATGAAGTGCATTACCGCGGTATGCAATGGAGCATCGCGTTGTAAATCAATCTTCAATTGAAAAAAAACAGCACCATGTGATCTCGGACTTAGCACTGCCTTTTTGGTCAGATTACTCCTGCTGTTGGGCATTGGGAATTTGGCTTCATATGGCGCCTAAAGTAAGATTCTGATTGTGTGCTAACGCGTTAGAAGGATCGAGAAGTTGTTCCTGTTTCCTAATCGAAGGACACTCTTCTTCGAAAATCCCTCAAATTCCTGTGGCTGGTATTCCCGGTTCTTCTGAAAAAGCCAGTATGCCATTTTACCCCCTTTCTTCCATCTCCGCTTGAGCTCGACGAATCCAAGAGTTTTCATGAGGATATGAAAATGATCAAATGTCATATAACGTGAATTAGCGACACAGGGCAAGGGAAGCTGTCAAAGTCAGTATTGAACAACAGAAAGGAAGAAAGGACGAACTGTGATAAAGAGATATCCGGAATCCTTGATAATAGTATTAGCAAGGAGCAGCATACGTCCTTCGTGTTATTGAGTAGGTTGAGTCTGCATTGATGCTCTGCTCACCTCTGTCTCTAGACTCCGGTACGAAATTCAAGACAAGACTGAGACTAACAGCGCTCCACTTTTTCTTATTTCCGCTTGGATCCAAAAGTAAAAAGTCCTGCTCTTTGATGTCAGGATGCCGTGAATGCAGGTCGATCGGTGTATTGTGTATCCAAGAAGTGCAGAACTTGTAGTTGTCAGGTTTCAAGGCACCGACTTCCAGCAACCTAAGACCACGCGGTGCGGTAAGGCAAAATCCTTTGTGCTAGGTCACAGGAGGCCTGGAATAACGTACTGCAGTTTCTCCGGCTCTCCTTCATGGACTTGAAGCTCCTTCAACCACTCGATAAGAATTTTCTCACTGCCTCCTCCTCGGTCATGGCCCTGACCAACAACTGACATCTGTTGATACCAATCAAGCCCTCCCGACCGTTGTATCTCACCGTTGATTTTATCAAGTTCTTTCGCCTCAGAGACAGTGAGCGAGTTTTTATTCTTGAGTTGTACTTGACTCTTGATCAGAAAATGAAATCTACGAATGACATTTCGACTGGTTTTCTGCTTGCTCGAGATAGTGTTTGTCCTGGCCATATTTGATATTGGCACCTTTCGTCTCTTGGTCTTGACCATTAAATTGCATCGCAGGTGGGATCCTACCAACATAAATACAAACAATGATCTAATCAGGTACCACAGTTGATTTGATCATGTGTTCATCATGTTCTTTCGTCTAATTTCTTGGAATAGCATAATTGCACAAAGAATCTATCTACAATGACCGAGTATAAAACCGCTGATAGTTACTGATCAATTAGGAAGATAACAATCTTGCATATAATGAGAATGAAGAGCGATATCCTGCGCTATTTGAATATGAATTATACAAAACCTTTGCCTCCCCGCTTCACATCAATCCTCTTAAACCGTTCGGCCTCGTGCCTCTGTATAACCTGTCAGCTATCAAGTGAGAATGAATTTTAAAGGGTTACCAGCCTTCTTGATCACACATAATGTGGCTAGCAACAGGCACAGGACAATTGCCATGAAACCATAGATAGTTCTAGATCACAAGGTTAGCTTTCTATTGTATCTGTTTCGTGCAAACCCACGTAAAAATATCGTTGAGAGTTGTATCTGCGAAGGCAGTGATTGGAGTTACACAGAAATTGCTGAGCACGGTCGTATTGAGCTGGTTGATAAAATTCTGGTCGACACAAAAGTTACTAATTTCAGCCGAGTCGTTTCCAGCAAAATATCCACAACATTGGAACTAAGTCAAAATTGAGAAACGTCTAGATGACAAGGATTGATGATGTCTACCTGGTCTTGAAGTTGTTGACGGTCTTGTGGGGTAGCAGCAAGCCACAAAGTGTGAAAATTGGCACGTTCCCTGAGAGTGAAGAACCAAACGAAGGTACCAATAACGAGGACGCCAATGGCATCAGCCAAAAGCACATGATTGGCTATCACAAGGCCGATAGTAACGTGGTTGCGCTGCAAAACTCCAACTACGGCAATGAAGAATGTCACAATGAATCCAACTCCCATGATAGAACCAGCTGTAGGAAATTTTAAACTCAAAACGAAAGAAGAATCCACAAAACACACCAGTCAAATCTGCTGTGGATAACACCATGTTTATCAAGATATTGGGTCTACGCCAGATAAAAGAAAGTGCAAGTGAAACTACACCAGCAACAAGCAATAAGAAACTAAAAATGGCCCAAACACCCATCAGCACTCTAGAAACCATGTTGCTTGGTTATTGAACAGGTTAAGCGCGCGAAAACGGGTTTTTTTGATAATGTGAGCGGGGTGACTCCCGTGCTGAGAAAACTTGTAGAAGACTTGTAGTGACGATACAATGGGCTCCAAGAAATCCAGGTCAGAGGGGCACAAAAGAAAGGCAAGCAGAATGAGAAAAGACGAGCGCACTGCACTCGATAAAATGAAATAAAAACAGAAGAAAAAAAGGAGTTGGTGGAAGAACGAAAGAAAGACGGTAGTCATGGAACGACCAATGCGGCGTACAATTACCTGTCAAGTAATCCGGCATCAAGTGATGTGTCATGGGTGACACGTTACATTTGTCACCCTCTTCTCAGAAGCAGATCTTGATATATCATTTGCAGAGGCAGATCTGTAGCCATGACTAGGAAACTACCATCCTGACCAGAGCTGCGCAATGAGTAACTTATGCAGCCAACTTCGCCCACACCTTGCTCCTTTCTCCTGTAGATACATCCCAGACATTGGGCTCTATATAGCCCTCTTAGTACTAGTGCTGAATGAAAAAAAAGCAAATCACGTGCATTCATTCGATGACATTATTGTCATGACCACTGTCGTGATAAATCCATAAATATGGCCAGTCAAATCCTGTCCAGCTTTTTTCTCTGCTTCACTGGCTGGCACAATTATACAGAGACGGCCGGTATACTCTCCATGGTTTGGAACATAACTAAGTACTGGTGGGCCCACGCATCTAGATCTTCAATCACGTGTCCCCTATCGCTGGCTACGTTGACTGGTTGAGTCAAGGGTGCTGTGACACGTCACGTTAACAAGTAGATTAATTTTCTTTAACGCCCACTTCCTTTTCACCTGAACCATGTACAACGACCCAGAATCTCACATTGTAATTGGTTACAATAAGCGCACGACCAAAGTTGCCAGGAGAGAATCCGAGTTGAATGGTACGTCTTTCAAATTAACTATTATCTTGCGCCGAGCTTATTTCTCCTCAGCTGTAAGTATTCTTCTAAACATGCTTATACACATCATGAATGCCTACTAGGCCCGTCGCTCTGGCACAGTAGTGTCAGTCGATAAGAAAATGACAGCTGGGAGCAACAAGGCTCATCAGGGTATGATATTATTACAGTATCACTATCACTCTAAGGCCTGTCATAGGGACTGACCATCAACGCATTGCAAAACTAGATCGTGAGAACGAAGTTGCTCCTCCAGCAAAGATCTCCCCTAGTGTTGGGCGAGTAAGTCCCTTGTCCGTATCCTGAGTTAAGTCTTTTCAATATCCGTAGGCCATCCAATCTGCCCGACAGGAACTTCAACTTTCGCAGAAAGACTTAGCACAAAAGATCAACGAGAAGCCATCTGTGCTGCAAGATTATGAGTCAGGCAAGGCTATACCCAATACCCAGATCCTGGGCAAACTTGAGAAGAACCTCAGGGTAAAGCTCAGGGGTGAGTCTTTTTCTACCATTCCAGGACGTCATCGTCTTAGCCATTGTTCTCAGGTACAGATATTGGGAAGAAACTAGAGGGGCCGAAGAAAACTTGAGCAATTCGTCTTCGCCCCTCCATATATTCCATTACTGTCATTTTGATTTGACATGTCAATGCATAAGTCACACACTATTACAATAAGTCGCACAAGATATCTGCCAAAATCCACCCAACTACTATGCTCCCATGTCATCTTCAGCGCCACCCTGCAGTTCGGCCATAAGAACACCCGCAGTGTAAAATTTATATACGCACATACGATATGTAATCCACACTCTCACAAGCTTTGTATTCCTTGAGAAGCTCTTCGCATGTCGCCCTTGAACGTATACTATATTAGAGTCAATGTTGCAACTAATGAACAAAGCCAAATACCGAGCATCGTCAAACTCCTCCAGGCCATTCTCGAACATTCTTTGTCTCTTATATTGCTCCAAGAATGCGTTCCTTCTACGAAGGCGATCGAACTGGTCTAGCATTCTTTTGAACAACTATAAGAAATCAAGTTAGCGTCTGAATATGTTTTCCGTTGGGGAAAAAGACTTGCTGAGGCGATGCTAGTATGATTGGCCAGCATTAATCCGCTGACTCGATGGTTTGTTGTGATATAAGGAGACCTGCGTGTCAAAGCGACTTGTATTGATGCAGGTCCCCATGGAATGAAATTAGCCAACTGTCGTTCACGGATGCGAAGAAGTGATTGATGCACCTAAAATACAGACATCACAATCAACGGGGAAACATGACGCAAGAAGAAAACTCGAACATCTGTGGGATCAACATCACCTTGAATGATGTTCAGGATAGATATATAACATGCAGTTTTGCTAGGTGTTGTCGACACCATTCGATTCTTAGGTTGTAGCAGTCTACGCATCACGTCGAGGACGGTTGTTCTGCGGATAGTTTTGACCTTACCACAAACCAATTGAGTATGTTGACAAGTCAGTTAGAAGAAAATCTTCTACCTTGTCAATTTGATCACTGGTGAAGGGGGTATAGGATGTCATCAGAAAATGGCAGCGAGGTGTTGGTATCAACGATGCGATAATTCCAACAAGATCATTGTTCATGTATCCAGGGTACCTCAAGGTCTGCGTACTCGCAGCCATCACCGTTGAGACCTACGTCATCCCGGCCGGATGAATGACTGAACAAGAGAATCAGAATCAGAAGATCAGCCATACACACCAACTGGTTTGTCTGATCAAATGATGGTGTCTGTATGTGTAACCTGTCCGCTGCTATCCGTGCCAGGGCTCCGTTATCTAACACTACCACTGAATCCGCATGGTTCACTAGTCGCTTGAGCGTCAGCAGGGAGTTATACGGCTGCACAACGACGTCACCCTCCTGTGCATTGGGAAATACACTATACGTTTGTATCAGCTTCTTTGGGAATTTGTCGTTCAGTCTCTCAAGCAGGAAGGACCCAAGACCCGATCCTGTGCCGCCTGCGATGGAATGCATGAGCATAAACCCCTGTCAAATGGAGAGGGAAGAAGTAAATCAATGGTTTCAGGTGCAGGATGGATAAAGAAACTGAAATGCACAAAACTGAAGGGCTATTCGGATCGATGTACATACCTCAAGAGAGTCACTGCCCTCTGCCTCGCGATCTACCATCTCCATAATCTCTTCATAGATTTTCTCCCCTGATGAGTATCCTTGTGCCCAGTTATTACCAGCACCCCCTCCATCCGTAGATAGGAATATATTTTCAGGGTTGTAAAGGTTTGCATATGGTGATGTTAGGATGTTGTTGATTACCTGTAAACGCTCCTCAAGCAGATATCTCATTGCCGGATTGATGAAGCATACTCGGGGCTCAAGATCCACTAGGATGGCTCTTGGAATATAATGTTCATCATCTGCCTGATAGAAAAATACGTCTTTGCGGTCTCCGCCCTCCGTCGCCCATTCTTCAAGTATACCTTCTTTACTAATCCCGTGCTCGGTACAGAGCCGCTGCCAAAAAACAGAACCCACTGCAAAAGAAACAAGATCAGTGTACAAGCTATAAATTTCAACAAGACAAGAATTATACTGACTTTGGTTCCCACATTGTCCTAGTTGAACTGTCACTATTTCCCTTGGCATTTTGAATACAGGTATGTGTGGGCGTGTTATTGTCACACCACATGCCCGCGGCAATCAAGCTCTCACGACTCAAATTAAGTATCACTGATGCATTGGACCATCAAATCGATGCACTTCCGGCGTTGCGTCAATTTACAACATATACACCTGAACATTCCGTTGCTCGAACATTGCTCGAAGGCCCTTTGAATATAGGGCCCTACCAGACTTTTATGGCAGGGTCATCGATCCCTGTGCAACTTCTGACCGACGACTATCAGTCAAGACAAACATGTATGTCAACAACTGTTGTTTGATGGTCAGCAGCTTTAATTAGCGGAGATGACCAGTTATAGCTGATCAACTTGAAGACGGTCCTCAGTTTTGACTTGATTGGTATCTTCCCTTTCCCTCGAATTCTCATTTGTTCGTTCGTTACACCGATTTACTCCAGCATAGAATAATTTTCGTTCGATTTTCGTTCCAGCCAAGTTTCTAGGGTTTATTTGTTCTCACGCAGTCTCCTTTCGCCCTCCTGCCCTCCTAGAATTTGACAAACGAAATGGTTTACATTAGGTTGCCGAAGACGAGGTGAAAACTCTTTATTCCCATTCCATGGTTGTATGAGGAGCCCATCAAAGAATGTAAGTAAACGAAAGCAAGATGAGTGGTTGGAAAAGTGACAGAAGCACAGACAAGGAAAATGATTTCGCGGAACTATCCTCGGTGCTCCCATTTCCTGCGAATTGGGCGAGACTATTACCACAGAGCCCTGAGCCCTGCAATAAATCTGTCGGTGATAGAATAACAGGCACTCCACCCTTTGTGTATTCTACATCTAGGAAGCCCTTTGAACCTACCACCCACTGCTGACACGTCAGGACACTAAGCAGTAATGTGAAATTAGGAAACAAGACAAGTCAAATGGAGATGCCTACTTGAACATCCCCGTACCAGACTGATAAGGTGATCGAAAAGCAATGTGGGTACCATTCTGGGGCTATTTAGTTTAGATGATCAGCATCAGGTGCTAACCAAACGGCAAAGACATACAGGGGAACCGATATTAGTGGCAATGGTGATCACTTGTCCCTTCATTACGGCTATGCTGGCAGGACTAGTTGCTAGGATGCGAGATTCCTGTCTCAGCCAGTCCGTCTTCACCAGAAAATTGCGGAACTATGTCGGCTGATTTTCTGGTCAAGCCAGTCATAAGACTTAGTTCTACCTACCTGATTTAGTGTCTTGATGAACCTATAAGCATCAGTATCTCGATAACCTGATGTCCAGAGAGGTTCACGGTTAAACTGTTTCTTAGCTATTGCAAGGACAGTCCTCCATACGATAAAATGCTTACTGGGTCATTGGATCCCGAAAATGATTGTTCCTGTCCGTAATATACGATCGGGATACCATCGATAAACCAATTCAGTACCATCGCATTGCTATGGATCACAATTGACCATCTTGCTTTTGTCTTATGACGAAGGGGGGCTTACTACAGACTCTGAGGGTCAACAGACCGGCTGTGCCACCTAGAAACGTCCTGATTTTCCAAGAAATTTCCGAGGAGGCCGGTATCCTATGTTGACATTGTGACGTCTCGAATCAGGAATCAACGCTTTAAACGGTAATTACCTTGAATTTTGTCTTTGAGTCCTCAAAAACGGTCTGGATCGCTGTTATATTCTGCGGGCCAGGAATTCTGAAGGCCTCCGTCAACGCAGAATACATAGGGAAATTGAGGACAGAGTCAAGTGCATGGGGTCCTTGGTATTGGGCTATTGGACTGAGCATATGATAGACCGGTCAATCGGTGGATGAAAAAAAGTCACTCACTCGACCTCGAGGCCACCGAATACTTCTCCCATGCAAAATACACCTGCTTTGGCACAAAACTGAGGCCAGAAGCTGATCTGGACGTGTCTGAATAGAGGGAAAGGCAAATTTAGAAATGTAGGAAACAGAACCTGAAATTTACCCACTTCGCCGCTAGGACACCAAAGGGATGACGAAATTGACATGACAATGTAGCTAGAAAAACGCACCATCGATTCTGAGACCATCTATGTTGTATTCCTGGATAAAATCCTGGATCCATTCTCCATATTCCTCAATCACAGTTGGGTTTGTTGTATCAACGTCCGGAAGCGGCACATTCTGGTCCCCCAGCCAACAGGATTGTTCGCTGGTGATGTTTCCCCACTGAATGGGACAATAAGGATGGTAAAGGGACTTGAGAAGGTAAAGAAACTGGGAACGGGAGATAGCGAGTGTACACACCGCATTCTTGAAGAAATACTGAGAATAGTCAGGTTTAGTTGATGTAGCCATTACATTGTTAACGACAACATCGACCATGATGTACCTATAACCGTTAGAGTCGCACGCAATTCGATCAATTGGTAGTGATTCACATGTCCCTTTCGTGGAGCTCTGTTATCAGAGCTTTGAGATCGCCTGCCGTGCCAAAGCGGTTGTCGAGTTTGCTGACGTCTTGTACCCAGTAGCCGTGGTATGGATCGCCGTATACGGTACGGGGACCCTGATAATTTTGATTTATAGGACTGATCCATACTATCAAGGCCATTAAAAATGCAGTCTATCTCAAAAGCTAATGAACTCACTAGCTGTGAAGCCAGCATTCTGTATGTAGTCGAGGTTCTCACGGATACTATTTCAATGCGGAAGGATGAATAAATTTGAAAGACTATGACAAATGGAGCAGACAGACGTATTCCATGTACCTCCACAAAATGATCGTTTCCCTGGATCACAAACAGTGTGGTCAGTTCCGTTGGAAAGGGCGAAGCGGTCGGTGATTAGCCTGCCAGTAGAAGGCAAGCGTAAGGTAAGGGGTTCTGAGCCCTGAAAAAAAAGTTGGAATGCACAGACTGATAAATAGAACGGCTGCGCCATTGTTCTGCAGTTGCGGCGCAAGCAGCGTGGAACAAGGTACACAGAGAGAAAACAAAGATGTAGGAAAATATGGACATAAAGAACGAGGAAAGGAGTAAAATGCTCACTTGAGCACAAAAGAAGGGGGAGAAGAACAACGGGGGAAAGCAATGAAGCCTTGCATGTTGAGCTGCCTTCAAATTGGACTTTGTTGCCCCTCATCGAGGCAAAAGGATTGCCGTAAATAGCGTACGGAGGATCTCAGATTTGTCGGATATTGCCGATCATCTGCAGTCACATGTCTTCCAAGTTGCTCGGGATAAATAGCTTACATTTCCACCAAATCTTGGCTCATGCCTGCGCTTGGGACCACCAATGGAGAGGCATTCACGACATATGGATGGCTACTATGCTTCTGGATTTTGATTATCCCTTTCCAGGTAACCTTCCCGTTTCGTTCCGCGTCGTACAAGGCTCTAATCTCATCGAAATGAGTATGGTTATCATATATCAGCACTGAACCAGATTAAAGCCGTCTTGACGTGCGAGGATGACCGTGAACAGCTTCCTGCCGGTAGTGACTCGTATGCAACGTGCATACCTATGTCCAACTTCGTCTTTTCTTTCGTCACCGCTATCTTCACGGTTGGCGGGCTTGTTGGTAGCCTTACAGCCAACATGTTGATTGATCGTTATGGGCGCAAAGGGGCTTCTCGAGCGGCAGCCCTTTTAGTGGCTGCTGGTGCAGGGTTCATGGGTGTCAGTGAGTCTATTGCTTTTCTTAGCTTTGGCAGGTAAGACCATGCGTAGAAACATACGAAAATGAATTACAGCTTCTATCTAGATTTCTAGTAGGTGTTGGGTCCGGTATCGGAATATGTGTTGCGCCAATATACGTTGCAGAAATCGCCCCTTCTACAATAAGTGGAAATGTTGGTCTGTCGTGATTTCTTTCACGTCGCCGTTCAATCTGAATTTTTGTTCTAGGTGTGCTGACCCAGCTTGGAATTGTACTGGGTATCATGATTACACAGGTCGCCGGTTTCTGGTTTGCTACCCCATCACAATGGCGTCTTGTACTCTTTCTCTCTTCAGTGATAGGAGTATTCCAGTTTCTTGTTGGCTATTTTGTTGTTGAGACTCCTACGTTCCTAAGGATGAAGGGCCGCCAAGATGAGATGCAGTCAGTTTCCAGGCGATTATGGGATACCAAAGTCACCCAGAATGGTAAGTCAACCTAATTGGTCACTTCAACCATTTGGACACTTTATCAGCCTCTAGGCTTGACGATGAGGATCCTGTCTTGGACACTCCGGAAGTACGGAGACTAGACTCATATACTAGTACGACGACAGTGGCACAATTGCTCCTTTCGCGAAGTATTCGAAAGCCTTTGATGGTTGTTTGTTTTGCAATGCTGTCACAACAAGTTTCGGGTCCGTGTCTTCGACCGTTTATAGTGCTCTCACTAATCCAAACTCAGGTATTAATGCAGGTGAGAGTTTTTGCCACTGCGATATCTCTATCCAACTTTTGGCACGAAGTTCTCTACTATAGCAACGAAATTTTGTCCAAATCATTGCCCGAATGGGGGCCTTATGTCTCGCTTGGGATCACAATTGTAAATGTCATCATGACGTTCCCACCAATCATTTTGATAGAGGTATCCTCATATTAAAAGACCTAGTAAAGACCGTTGATCAGCAATCCAGCGGGTTGGTCGGAAGTCTCTCCTTGTTCTTTCAACTTTTGGAGCAGTTGCCTCCCTTGTTGCGATTGGTTATGGTCTTGACTCCAGGTTCCATACCATCGCCAGCGTTGCGACGCTCACTTTTGTAATGTATGTCGTCCCGTCCTCGACTTTTGTCGATACCCCTGACAAATAGACTCTTTTTAAGGTCGTTTGCTATCGGCTTAGGTCCGATTCCTTTTGTAATGATACCTGAAGTTTCCCCGCCATCGGTCAGAATATCCAAACCCAAGTGAGATTGGTATGCTGACTCTGGTTCTAGGCTGTCTCTGCACTGTCTTCAACGGCACTCTCGTTGAACTGTATGTCGTCATCTTTGTTTGCCTATCTATGTTCAAAATCGTGTTGTAGGGGTTGCCAACTTCCTCGTTGGCCTAATCTTCCTTCCTCTTCGGAGTCTCCTGTCTGATGACGATCCCACAAAACAAGGGCGTGTATTCTACGTGTTTGCCGGGATACTGTTAGCAGCGGCTTTTTCTTTATTAAAAGTATACCGAGAATAAGCCAAACTGAAAACGTACCATCACCAATGTTTATTTGTAGTGAATGGCTGACTCATCGATTCGACTGAATTGTCGGAGCTTCAAGTCTAGTTTCGGAGTTTGAACATGTTGAGGTTGAAAGGGAGTTATTGCCACTACACCGTGTTGGAGGCGGTCTCTGCCTCTCTCTCTTAATTTCAACCCCCATAAAATTATTCAAAACGGCGACCGGACCTGGAAGCGCTGCGCGGCGTTCGGTGACCCCCTCCAGGTCGTCCCACATGGACAACTCGCCGTCCACAAATATTCATACCATTGTCAAGGCTCAAATCGTCTTCTTGCTCTCAACACTCACAGAGGAAAACTTCGAGAGAAATCAGCTCGAAATACGCTCTGTATGTGCTTATGTTATGAAGTAGTAGTTGGGTGTGAGATGGTTCTGATGTGTTACCTCTAGCTCTCTGAACAACATGGCATAGAAACTTATTTGCACTTCATACGTCGTCTTATCTACCATTCTCAACAACGTCTCACTTCTGGCTCCGGGTTTGGCGGTTCGGATGCTCTTACCTTTCGGCTTCTTGTTTCGGAAACTCAACGCATCGGTCGGGACCCGATCCTTGCAGACCGATTTCGAGAGGCAATCGACAGAGGAGAGGGAGATACACTCCGTTTCTTTGATCTCATTCGATTTGTGGATCGCGTGGGACTGCGTCCATTGGAACGGTTTATCGTTGCTGCGGCATTCATTTCTCACTCCAATACAAGAAAAGAACTCACGAACCAGGCTGTTAATCTCATCCACCTCGAGTTTGAGGGCGCGGTTCTTTCCCTTTGCCACACTCCTTGCTTCGAAAACGCAGATCTGAGCTTTCATCAGTTCGCGAAAGTTATGGCCAAAGTTCTTTCCGAATTACCATCTGACTCGCCTGTCTTGGATGCGCAACAGCGCCAAGCCCTGGTTTTAGCCGCGCAGACGAAATATGGAAAAGAAGCCATCTCGCCAGTTCTGCGACGCATTTTCACACATTTCAGGTTTTAGTTAACTTAAGTTCAGCAGACAGTATATATTATGCTTACTTCATTGACTCTAGTCTCCCCCCCGGTACTTCTCTTGTTGAAGTTCTCGTACAGCTCGGCCCAGAAATCACCAGTGACCCCGACCTCGTGTGCGCTTTATTGGAACGTTTTGGTATCATG
>Ga0153986_1000096_pt1 | contig 26438 bp, 27 predicted proteins | sample TSGA070MetaG_FD_104724 | JGI IMG/M metagenome (GOLD analysis project Ga0153986, IMG submission 104724) | Attine ant fungus gardens microbial communities from Georgia, USA - TSGA070 MetaG | ecosystem: Host-associated > Fungi > Mycelium > Unclassified | place: USA: Georgia, Alexander Wildlife... | reverse complement strand
TATAGGAATCCTTTGGGAATGGACTGGTCAGGATGTAATGTGCACAGCTATGTATATCTCCTGGTTGCATGGCATTCCTCTAATTCCTCTACTGAGTGAGTAATCTTCATCCGTGGAAATCATGAGCTTCGCTGGCGGAAAAAAACTCATATAAATATTACAAGGGTTTGCATCGCGCTGCGGTGGGTCTGTATGCCATGATGAAGGATCACAATCGCGTTTTTTTTTGGAAATGACTCCTTTTCTGAGAGATCATCAATGATTTTCCATTAAGACGATTTTCCTTATGGCTAGTCACTATTTTCGATAAATTCTCAAGTTTAAGCTCCACATTTCTAATCCACTATAGCATCGATACGCATCATTGCATTCCATGCAACTTTCAGGCAATTGCCAATTCAATTTGATGAGCAGTGCTTATAAGGAGAGATTAATTTCTCCTGAGAATTAGGTGTAACCGGAAGCCCTCAATAAAATCTATCAAATTGTATCATTTTATGTCATGTTTCAAAAAAGATAGATGGCATTCGGATAGTGTCAGAATATTGGAATGTTACATGAGGGAAGACGTGCTTAGCTCCTGCTTCGAATTCTTTCTAGAATACGCAATGCCAATTTAGTTTACGGGTAACTTACGTCAATTTTCTAAATAGAGATAATCCATCGAAGCGTGACGATGCCTGGCTCTTATCTTCCAGACATCTGAACAACTCTAGTAATCATGGCTGGACTTGAAAGCCTTGCGTCATCGATTTATCATGAAAAGCAGCAGGATGGGTCAATGCTTTGCGCACAACATGCGCTCAATTCTCTCCTTCGTACGTCCTTAGTCCTTGGGACCCAGTCTGTAATGACTCCGAGTTCTAGAGGGACCATACGTATGTTGGCATGGAAGACTACTATCATATACTCAACTCAATCTTTTTCTCTTCACCTGTAAGTTCACAGCGCCAGATCTTTCGGAGATTGCGCGGAAACTAGACCGGCTGGAGGCGCAATACAACACAGACGACCGACAAGGTGGCAGCAAGAACATGGATGATACAGGCATTTGCAAAACACTGATATGTCGCTTGTTATTTCTTACAGTCACTAGGCTTCTTCTCCGTTCAGGTCATGGAAGAAGCCTTAGAAGTTTGGGGGCTCAAGTGAGTGCTCAGTGGTTCTATGCTTACAACATTTTCATCTCTATATCATTATATTCAGTCTGATACGGTGGCGTAGTAATGCCATGCGTCCTTATCAAGATCATCCACAGTGGGTTTTTGTCTCATGAAAATTGAAGCGACGGGCGTTGAGAGTCCTCGCAGCACTCAACTCGCTTTCATTCTTAATATGGGGGAGCATTGGCTTACTTTGCGACGTTTCGGGCCTGCTTTGGCAAATATAGACAACGATGCTGGCAAGGGGCATTGGTTCAATCTTAATTCTTTTTTATCTACGCCGGAGTGGGTTGGAAAGCTTTATCTAGGAATGGTATTACAGCAAGCGGAGACAGAAGGTGCGTTTCAAGAATAGATGTCTCGATAATACTTATGCCCGTTCGAAGGCTATTCGGTTTTTGCAGTTAGGCAGTCGAATGCATCCCAACCTCTTGCCCTTTCTCGCACAGAAGCGGATGAGATTGCGGCTACGCTTTTGGAGCCCCAATCAACCAATCTACCTGATATCTCTTTGACAAAACACGTTCAGGTTTCATCCCGATCAACAACGAGAGCGTCAGTAAGCGGGAGCCAGCTAGAAAAGTCAGAAGACAACGATTATCTGGAGGGGGTTGAAGACGAGGATTATGAACTCCAGGCTGCACTTCAGGCCTCCTTGACAAGTAGGGAAGGGTATGGTTCGTCATATAATGACATGGCTGGCAGCTCTGCCGATCCATCCTCGCAGACCTATTCCAATGTAGCGAGCAGGTCTGCCTTGAGCGATGCGAACAGTCGTCCTTTCTCGCTATATCATGGGCACGATTCTGTCGATCCCGATCCTGTGGCAGCGAGCACGGAACGAAATCGAGTGTTATTACGACGTGTGCGGGAACAACAGGAGCTTGCACAGAGGGAGTTGTGGTCAACTAATGGACTTGATCCTGAACAACAAGAGGTGCAGAGACAGGTACGATTGAGACAGGAAGAAGAAGAAGCTGAACAGCTTAGAAAAGCAATTGCGGAAAGTGAAGACATGGCCCGGCAGTGGGATGAACGCCAGAAGAGCAGTTCCCGACCAGCGAAAATTCCAGGCTTTCCATCTGCCTCAAGAAATGACGATACATCGATGCCTGTGGCTGAAGATACTCTATCAGACTATCGACAATACAATGATGAGGATGCAGAACTACAAGCCGCTCTCCGAGCCTCGCTGGAGAATGTCCCTTCGGGACGACATCAACAGCCTCTCCAATCAAAATTACCAATGGCTCAACGTACTCCAGTGACCAGTAGTCAGAGAACGCCAAAGGACATGAATGTAGACGAGGATGAGATTGAGATTCGGCATTCTGAGCTTTCCGATTCTTCAGGAAATATGGGTTCATCAACCGTAGAACCAAGCACACATCTAAGCTTGGATGAGATTAGGCAGGCTCGTTTAGCTAGATTTGGTTCTTGAAGTCTCAGCTATTGGAGGTGTTGAATGTCTTGTTTAATAGACTGATGAAGTTCAGTCACCGGTCGCGCACTAGTAAGACTTCATAGTGGCATCAAAGACCCACAAGGTCATTCTTAATCGGTATCTACGAAGACTCGCCGAAGAATTTGTTTGCTTCGTGGGATGTAGCAATGGGACTGGGAATTTATTTGGCAGGTCTTTTGTGAAAATTTCTGGATTATTTTGGGGTAGGTTGGCAACTCCGATTTCTCGGATGCCATTGACCCTACCTTCACAAATCCTGTGAGTACATGTTGTACGGTAAAAGAAAGGAAGAAATAGCTAGCACTCAGTCATACTCATCTTTCATATTCATTCACCTGCTAAGTCTAATTTCATCGACATTTCTCATTTTCAGCTTTATCTCTGGTCTTCATACTGTTTGCGATATCGAGTTTGGACAGATTACTAAAATGGTCATGGGAAGACCTCATACTCGTCCACAACTGATGAGTCCAATTTTATCTTCCTACATCTATGTCGCAGTTTCTCGTCTGCTCTGGTCAACGTGTCCTTCTTCCTGAGTCAGACATTCCTCAGCCAGCAACAGTCGTCGTCGACATAATGACAGGAAAGATCACAGATGTTCGACCTGGAAGACACTCCAGAAGTGATTTGGCACTGTATTTGCCATCAAACAGCGAGATCACTTGGGTTGATGCCGGAAATAAAATCATCCTCCCAGGACTCGTTGAGTACGTGTCCTCAAGCCCGATTAATGTTCACATACAGTTTAATACATAAGTTGTTACCTAGTGCTCATGTCCATCTAAACGAGCCCGGGCGAACTGATTGGGAGGGCTTCTGGACAGGGACGCGTGCTGCAGCGTCAGGCGGCGTTACAACAGTCATTGATATGCCTCTCAACTCGATACCACCTACGACGACAGTAGATAACCTTGCAATAAAGCGAGAAGCAGCTCATAGACAATGTCATGTCGATGTCGGCTTCTGGGGAGGGGTGATCCCAGGAAATCAGGTGACACTTTTCATCGAGCGGCCTGAGGGATTTGCTGACCACAGTTTGTGATAAGAATCATCTTAGCCAACTTATCGATGCTGGTGTAAAAGGTTTCAAGTGTTTCCTCATAGAAAGTGGTGTTGATGTGAGTGTCATCTTATGCATGACTATCTTGAAATCACCTCAGTTGGTCAGGAGTTCCCTTGCATTGGTGAGCAGGATATGGATCTGGCTATGCAAGCACTCCAGGTAAACAATTCATCAGTGAAGAGCTTGTAGACAAATTTGATGACCTTAGAAAGGGTCGGAAGACTGTTCTTCTCTTCCACGCTGAACTTGGGAGAGTATATGATGCCGGTAATCCAACGCATTATTCAACATTCCTCCAATCCCGACCGCAGGAGTTGGAAGTTGATGCTATCCAACTTATAATAGAGCGACATCAGAAGTACCCCGAACTGCGTTGCCACATCGTTCACCTCTCCGCAGCCAACGCCCTTCCTTTAATACGGAAGGCAAGGGCAAAAGGTGTTAACATTACGGTTGAGACTTGCTTCCACTATCTTTGTCTGACTTCGAATGATCTCCCTGATGGCCGGCCTGAGTTCAAGTGTTGTCCGCCGATTCGAGATGAAGACAACAGGAACCGTCTATGGGAGGCTTTAGAAGACGGGACAATCGACTTTGTGGTGTCTGACCACAGCCCGTGTGTTGCCGGATTGAAAATGATAGAGGAGGGGGACATTATGAAGGCATGGGGTGGGATCAGTACGCTTGGCCTCGGTCTGAGCCTCCTCTGGACAGAAGGACAGAAGCGTGGTGTAACACTCGGTAAAATACTGGATTGGACTAGCCATCGCACAGCTGAACATGCTGGTATCGGTGATCGCAAGGGACGACTGAAAGTTGGTTATGATGGTGATCTTGTCCTTTGGGATAGTGAAGCGGAATTCGAGGTGGAGCCATTCAATGACAGTCTATAGGCATTTACTAATTGTTTACTGTTCCGGTTCAGGTCACGAAGGAGGGGCTGAACTTCAAAAACAAAATTACACCTTATGTAGGTCAAAGGCTGCGGGGAGTTGTTGAGCAGACATACTTACGCGGGAGACTAGTGTACGATCGTACAGGAGGTGGCAATGTTGTGGAGCAGTCAGGGAGCTTTGTGTAGCACGTGTAGTCTTGCAGGGTCTCTCTCCTATATCTGTTATTTCGGACTTGACCAGGGCTTTCTTTTTCTTTACTCCATGGTACCTCTTCTCTTCCTCGTTTGTATCACAGCATGTGCGCTAGCATACGTTCCAGCATCTCCAACCAACTCATCCCAGGCTGCGATCGCGGGCGGACTGAACATTACCGACATTTCCAAGCTTCGTCTTCAGTGGTATTCAAACGGGTCAGTCTTCCTTCTGAGAATATCTGCATCTCTCTCAAAGCTCTAGGAACTATGTGGAGAATGTGTCCTACCAGCTCGCCGGCAATGGAAGTGATGGAATTAGCAAAGTGTGCCATCCCTGACTGTTCATCGACATTGACCCCTGATAATTCAACGCTGCAGGGTATCTTAATACACTTCACGGAAGAATTTGTCAACGAAACGACTCCACCAAGTACGCCATCTCGAACGTTCCCTGACTTGACTTGAGCAGGTTGTAGCGTCTGCCCCATGGATTGCAATGGTCTCTTGTGATGCCAATTCGACTGACGCCTCAATGGAGATTGATATTTTCACTCTGGCACGCGACAAAGGTGCCGTTGCGGCTGTCAGTTCAACACTCGAGTTAGTGATCTTGTGCAAGCACTGACACCTCGTCAGTTATTATACTCGCTACATTCACTTGCATGTGTCATCAATCCTGAATATACTGATCCTTCAACGTTCGATCAAGTTTTCGACATATTTTCGACCCAGAGCAAGACCAGTGCTCACCTCATCGACTATCAATTCGGTCAACTGATACCCGCGAATGCCAGTATTACCAAGTACGATTCATCAAGGTTAAACAACACGGCGCAAGCCATCCAAGATTCGATACAAAAAGGCTATGCCACTGAGCCAGGATTCTTATATGCAGATCTTCGTGCATACAACGCTACAGGTGATTCAGATGGACCGTCTAATGGTAGTGTTGGCACTGGGGATAGCAATGGAAATCGCTCATCAGGTTCAAGCAACACGGCCCTGGCTATGTGAGTCGGAATAATAGTTGTTTGTTGATTGTAATCTACTTAAGACCTAGGATCGTTCTCTACGCTATCACGGGCTGTGTTTCTGCTCTCTTCTGTGTCGTGATAATTTCAGGGGTATGACTTTTTCTTACTCTTTATCGTCAATAATTTGTCTCCAGGCCATACGGGCATTACGGCATCCTGAACGCTACGGCCCACGGGCTCGGATAGGATCAGATGGTCTGATTCAAAGTCGTGCTCGAGGTCTCACCCGCGCTATTTTGGATACCTTTCCGATCGTTAAGTTCGGGGGAGGCGGTAGTAATGGAGATGCCCAAGGGGGTACAAGAGGAAATCAGGCGAAAGATGTTGAAGCTCAAGAGCTCACACAATGGGAAATGATTGGCGAGACAACTATGAGCGAACGCACTGCATCTGTTGCTCAGACCAAAAAAAGCAATCCAGATGGGGTCCCCTCTCCTGAGGTGGAAGATAGACCAGTTGCGTCGACGAGTAGTCCAAAACCAAGTACGTCTCGAAGTGATCATAATGATGATCATGGTGAAGGCCCTTCTACTCCCTCGCCTACGACTCTCACGCGTTCTCATGGATTCGAATCTCAATATGGTATCCGCGTTCGGGATGACCTAAGCCCTGAGGCTATGGGCAGGGAGACATGCCCGATATGTATTGTTGATTTCGAGGAGGGTGACGATATCAGGGTATTGCCTTGCGAGGGCAAGCATCGCTTTCACCCAGAATGCGTTGACCAGTGGCTGCTCAAGCTATCAAGTTCATGCCCAATATGTAGACAAGGTATGCTAATCTGCCAACTTCTCGAAATCACAAAGCTGATATTTATCGGAGATTTCCTTGCGCTAGCGAACATGATTTCCTACGATGATGAGAACGAAAGCCAGGAAATTGATACCAATGGCCTCCGCCCTGAATTACCTGATAATCGCCATCAACATCATCTGACGTCTGGTTCACGACGACATGGACCGTCTATGTACGGAAGCAATCGATTTTCAAGATACCTACGTTTTGCCACAGGAAGGCGACATCAGCGCCTGCAACAAGTACGGGAGAATCAGGATGATGAGCACCAGGAAAGTCGATCCGATGTGTTGAGCACAGTTTCTCCCCACATACCTCAAGGAGCTGATGAAGCATACCATTGAGCCTGAGGTTTGCCATCATGTATATATTGTGACCTATCTCTACCTTCTATACGACTATTACATATACAGGAATTCATACCGACAAACTTTCTGCAAGTAGGATTGTATAGCTATTGGACACCTATGATCACACGTTTTCGAACAGCATCTCTTCCAAATGAAAGCAAGGGTAGCACATTGTCAAGTGCGGTTTACATGTCAAGTGGATGTTCATGGAAGATGACAGAAAGGCAAATGGACAGGGCCTATGGCAGCTGTGAGGTAGGCTATATTAGTTAGTGGATCTGACGTTGATATTGTTCCTCCTATGGAAGGAGAAAAGGGAATCTTAGACTGGCAATGTTTATACACTGGAAGAATTGTCCATGTAAAGACCAAGGTTGTTGCCTGCTTTCCTTACTTCATCCATTTGGTCTTCTTGTCCTTACCTACAGATTTCTGTATGAAGCATGAACTACATTGAACTCATTGAAATAGTGGTAACACTTCTCAAAGAATCCATATCAGAGTAGAGGATATATAACAGATACTTGAGAAACTGGGTCAACAGCAATCCAAGATCATGTATTGATATGTATTGATACTTGGTTGGTTAGTTCTATGTTCTCATGTGCCATTTGAGCAGCTAAGAAACAGACTCAGCTCAAACTATAAAGCATTTTATAATCCCCTGTTGTTGCCTGGAAAATCTATAAATGAATTCTCTTTGAATTTTTGAAGGTAATCCAGACAATTTTGAGGCAACATTAGCAATTGATACAGCAATGAGTGCTGTTTTCTGAGGAACAGTATTATCGGTCTTGAGTTAGATCACACTGAGCTGCACCGTATGAGCCATAACAGCCAGGGAGGTGTCGCATTATCCGCTATGGCTCAAATAAACAGCCTAGGACACTATTCAATGGACCTTCTTAGTTCAAGATCAGAAACCGCGAACGCCAGGAAAACGGTTCCCTGGAACATTGCCATATGGTATTATGGATCTGTCCGTTTCCAGGTCACCCAGAGCACAGATTACGAGCACCGATCAATGACAACTAGGAAACGCGCCCTATCTCTGGAGTTAACATGGTGTACTATAAGCATCCTGGGTTTTGAACTGGTGAATTTCCTATTACTAAAGGAGACAAAGCATACTAATGGTGTTTCACAGGATAACCGATGACCTGTCTACGACCCACCATTTCTCCAATCTGTCTCAACTTCAGCATATCGGAAACGACTGCTGGATGTGGTCACATACCGTAAAAATACCGTATGCCTGCAAACCATAGAAACCAAGTTGAAAAACCTGGCGATTCCGGACAATGCCACGCCAATACGAAGCTTGGGTTACATTATTCCAAATTTGACAATATGCTTCGGTAAATTGGGAGAGGGAAGGAGGTTGGAGGGCTTCCCCATAATAAACCTTCTTAGCCACTTCACGGACAACAGAAAAATTGTAAACCAACGGCTCCTTGTAACCTATGATTGGTGAATGATGGGGAAAAAAGATAGGCATTATACTAACTGCCTAGCATGTTACTGATTCTCTGACCAGTGGGACCAAGAACTCGGGAAGCACTTTCCCATGCCTTGCCAGCAGCTTTCTGGGCCTCGGAAAAGGCATCCTGACCCTTTTTTTCCGCAGAAGACGAACTATGTCGTAGGCCGCAGGATCTTCTGAGTACGGCACGGACAACCAATTTCCTGAGAGAAATTGAGGAAGCGAGAGCGACGTTCATGATAAAGAGAAGGATGCCGGAGATCACAAACCAAATTCCGCTCACGGAAAAAGGCGGGGCACTTATCTAATTCTTTTAAATTAAGTTGTTATCCTCTACAGTCGTCTCAGCTGGGTATCTAGCGTAAATCCAAAGGTTTCTGCTGATCACAGGTACTTGTATGGGTTCTGACCTGTTGTATGCAGTCGAATTAGTGCTTAGGTCCTGCAAAAATGGTCGGTTTCTGATCGGCTGCTTAAGCCTGTCTTGGATCATCACATAAGCATAAGCATAAGCCACTTCTCCTTTAGTTTGCTACACATCTGCTTGCCTACATCTCATGCATCTATATTTTTCACTCTTTCTTTAATGTTCACCGTTGCTTCCAGACTTACAGCTCAAGCCCTTTCTGAAGTGTCCATGGAAGACACGTTGGACTCGTTACGCTCTCCTGAGCAAAACAATTTTATCGCCCAATTACCTCGAAGAGAATCAATCGCTACTTCAACGTCAGAGCTGGATGACATCGTTCTCAACGACGATGATTTACCGTCTTCCAGTCTCGCTGCCGTCCTTTTCAAGTCGGACCCTGCAGGGCCATTCAAATTGCAGGAAGAAATCGAGGTTGATAGTGGAAATAGGCTGCATAACAACAGGCCCATTATTAGCGAGATGAATCCCGTCGACCATGAAACCCCGCCCCTGGGCAAGTCTCGTCGCAGAACGGCGTCTGTTGCGACTATCAGATCTGGTCATACCTCGCCCTTTGTCGAAGAGAAGAATGGTTCATCTAGAATAAGCTTGGATGGGCAAAATGCACTGCAAGAAGAGTTTTCGCGATTACAGAAGGAAAAGAAGGTTCTTCAGGAGCAGGGGGCTGAAGAGTCGATAGATTGGGGTATGTTCACGCCCAGGTACATGGTCTTCTCGGCTAATTTTAGATTCCCAAGACTTCTGGGGGGCTGTCATATCCAGTATGCATTGTCTAGATAAGGATGGATTGATACTAATAAATTAAGACTACGCAGGGTTTGCCTCTGAAAAACCCGAGGAACTCGCACAAGCGATCGCAAAAGGGATACCTGCAACATTACGTGGAATGGTGTGGCAGCATATGTCAGTCCTGCATTAATCTACACGTTTGGCAAAAACGTATGATTCAGATCTTGACAGGGCAGTTTCTAAAGACCTTGAACTTGAAAATACCTACATCAAACTTCTGAGGGAAACAAGTTCGCACGAGAAGTCTATAACACGAGACCTTGGAAGGCATGTATCTTGACTGATCGTTGTCTTTGGGACATGCCCTAAAATCATTGAAGGACATTCCCACACCATGCCTTTTTCACAGATGGGCATGGGATAGGGCAGGAAAATCTGTTCAATGTCCTTAAGGCATATTCTCTGTAAGTACACCTGAGCAATCATTCCCATTTCTTACTGTTCTCTCCGATAGATACGATTCCTTGGTTGGATATTGCCAGGGTCTTCCCTTCGTTGCTGCAGTCTTATTATTGAACGTAAGTGAGATATCTTGCCTGTCAAGCCCATTTATATGGCATAGATGCCAGACGAGGAAGCCTTCTCCCTTTTGGTGCGACTCATGCAGGTGTATGATATAAGGGGTCACTATCTACCGGAAATGCCAAAGCTACAGATGCGTCTTGTGAGTTAGCCTACCACACATAATTGCACCAAGCAAAACTCATGAATTACTAGTTTCAGGTAAACAGCCCTTTACTAGTATTTCAGGATACAGTCACATTTTCTGCCGGTTATAGTTTGATCGTCTGATTGAGGAGTTGATTCCTGTGCTTCACGTACATTTCCTCCGGCAAGGTGTCAAATCAAGTATGTTCTGCTCGCAATGGTTTCTCACAATGTTTAGTTATCGGTACGCTGTCATATCTCTTTTCCCCTTTGGTCCACTAATGGCCCTTGTAGCTTTCCCTTGGAAATCGTTTTCAGAATATTTGACCATTGCCTGGCCAATGGGATAGAAGCTATTTTCGGTTTCAGCATTGGTTTGCTTAAGAAGAACGAGGAAAAGCTACTGGAGCTCAAATTTGATGAAATATTGGACTTCTTGAATAATAAAGTTCTTGATCAATACAAGGTAAATATTTTCTTATTGACCATCGTCAGTTCAACATTGACTCTTTTATTAGATACTCGAGAATGAGACTTATATCGAGCCCCTCAAATATGATGTTGATGGTTTTGTCGCCGATGCCGTGTCCCTCAAGATCACTCCCTTCATGCTCGACTGTTATCGACATGAATACGAAGATATGGTTGTATGTTGACCACAGTGAGAATGACACTATCTCATTGATGTGCATAATATGTAGCGTGAAGCAAACAAGCATGCTATGCAGATGGACGAGCTGCGGAACAATAACCGCGCCCTGTCCCAGCAATGGTTAGTAGCTGAGTTCCTGTCGCTTGAAAAAGCAGTTATAAGATTGATGCAGCAGAAATCTGGAAAATAGCGTCGCCCAAATGAACATCGAGCATGTCGAGGTTTTGGTTAGTCCAATCCTAATATCTTATTTAGATCAGCTCTAATTGGTGTAGAATGAACTTGTGAAGCAGCGGCTGCGAAACGAGGAACTAGAGGCAGAGCTTGTACGATATAAGTTGCTGTAAGTCAGGCTAGTCGTTCTTGTGCTTTCACTCACAGGACTTTAGGTACGCGGAAGCTATGCATCAAAACGAGGATGCGCAGTCATCGCAACGAGTATCTTTTGCTCAGATGCTGATGAAGCGGGGCAGTAATTAATTCCTCAGACAGTTTTCAAAACACATTGTACCACTATATCTACATTAAATTCGCGTTATCTGATGCTGGATAAATATTGGAAAAGGTTACATAAGCAAAACTTTCGTGTATGGTTAATGTGGACTTTTTCAACAGTAAGTGACTTATGTGGCAATGATTCTCCATCGTATCAACTACTCTGGTTGGTGGAATTCTACGCAAGGCTCGATGATACATGCGTTAAAAAGTCCTCGAGCAAGATGTATAACAATTTCACCGCACTTACATGCTCTACGTTGCCGATGCACCAGAACGAGGCAAAGACTTTGGATATACCCAATGGCAACCCTTCTGATTGGTGGTGCGGGCTACATTGCCTATAAGAACCACCAGCCATTTCGTCATATATACCTAGCTGCTGTTAGATGCTGGAGAGTGGCTAGTGCGTTTTCTGTTTGTTATCCTTATGACCTCGTTCATGTTTTGTTCGTATTTTGTGCAGGAGCCACAATACTTGGTGTGGTTGATTATAAATTCACGTTTGCTCGGAACTACGAGAACGAGAATCAACGCTCAGAGGCTATATCACTCTGTCAAAGACGAAGTGCGAAACGGGTTTTAAAGGCACTCCTAACTAATGGAGGTACGCGTAATTTTCGCTCTCCTCTCCAGACTCGTACCAATACGTCGCTCACAGGGATATTCATAAAACTTGGGCAGCACATGTCCTCGCTCATCGTACTTCCGAGGGAATGGACCAGCACAATGAGGCCTTTACAAGATCAGTGCGAGCCAACGGCATATGAGGATGTCCAGAGGCTTTTCCAAGATGACATGGGTGTAAGCATCGAAGAGTTGTTCGACGAGTTTGATCCAAATCCCATTGGTGTTGCAAGCCTGGCACAGGTACATGTCGCTAAGCACAAGTTGAGTGGAAGATATGTTGCTGTGAAGGTAAGGGGCCTACTATGCTGTTGCCTTGGTCAAAGTCCGAATTTTTCTTTCCTATAATCGCAGTTACAACATCCACATCTTGCAGAGTTCTGTGACATTGATATGAAGATGGTTGAGATTACATTGGGTGTGTAATAGTTAATCTGATTCCAATCAAAGCTGACGTATATAGGTTGGATCAAGTACTGGTTCCCGGAGTTTGAGCTTACTTGGCTAGCTGTGCGTTCTTTTTTACTATGCTTTCAGGAAAAGCCTCACTGTCTATGCAGGACGAGATGAGACAACATCTTCCCAATGAAATGAATTTTATTCATGAAGCCTCCAATGCAGCTCGAGTCATACGGGATTTTCAAGGAATGCGAACATCATTGCACATACCAGAAATTATTGCCGCCACTAAACGAGTTCTCATAATGGAGTTCATCAAAGGTGGACGTGTCGATGACCTGCGGTATCTTGCTGAGAACAACATCGATCGTAATAAGGTAGCCCTTGAGTTATCTCGCATTTTCAGCCAGATGGTGTTTGTTAATGGATGGTTTCACGCTGTAAGTCAGTGATAGTCCCTTGACGCTTTATAAATTGTTTGATCGTTCAACAGGATCCTCACCCTGGTAATATTTTGATACGGCCTGCTCCTCCTCAATCGTTGTCCCCGTACCATTTTGAAATTGTTTTACTGGACCATGGTCTATATTTTGACCTCGATGATCAATTGAGGGTGAATTATGGAAGATTCTGGTTGTCCTTGGTTGATGATTCTCCCTCCTCTGTGCAAACTGATCGCCGAAAGTACGCTGAGTTAGTGGGCAATATAGGACCTGATCTTGTGACTTGCATATCTTTATGATGCCGATATGTCCTGACATTCTGGTTTCTAGTATCCTGTATTTGAAGTGGCTATCACGGGAAGGGTAGCTATGAAAGGTTCTTGGGATGATCTTGGAGATGCAAAGTTCAAGAAGGCCTCTGGTTTGATCCATATGATGCCTCAGTCCGAGGAGGAAATGGAGACCATTCGAACGTCCGTTCTCGCGCAAGACAGACTTGTTCTGTCAATTCTTGACGTTTTGCGTCGAGTGCCACGTAGAGTACTGATGGTTCTCAAACTAAACGATCTTACAAGGTATGCATCCGTCTATCAGTACTCAATTATTCCTATCTATACATTTCATGACAGGAGTCTTGACAAAGCATTAGCTACCACTCACTCTAATGTAAGTTTGTAATGATGGTTGAAGGCGTTGCTCAGTCATGACCTTCAGATCCGAATATTTCTTATCACAGCGAAGTACTGTGCTCTCGCGATCTGGGAAGATGAACGCAAAAACATCATTAATAACATTCGAACTAGAGGACTCTTGTCTGTCTCACTTTTCCAAGATTACTTCAAGGCTTGGTGGTACGTTCCTTTCTTTTGTGTTATCATGTACTAAATAGAATATAGGAGATACAATTTTTTCTACATAAAATTTCTTCTTCTAGAAACATTTCTTGATCTCCAAGCTTTCGATGTAAAGGCCAGAGCTTGGTTTAGAGGATTACAGATTCGAGGTTTAGCTGGAGCACATGATGCTGCAGCAGGCCTATTGGTCACATAACGACAAGTCGATCTTGCCCAGAAAACCTTTTTAGTGAGCCAAAGGGATGTTACAGCCATGGCACGTCGCGAACAACACATTATAAACGGTTTCAAAAGAGACTTATTTCGTGTCTGTGAGTAGATGAGAAAACAACTTGTCAATAGCGTCGCTATTCGCTTTCAGAGTCTGCCACTAAAGCTTCACTGAGTATGTAATGCCAAATTATTGGAACCTACAGACCTGCTCAAAATTGAGAGAAATTCCTTTTTTTCCTGGCTTCTGTTCTGAGCCGACCCCATAAAACTCCCGGATGTCAAGCAAGGGTACATCCTTGAAGCAACGGACAGTTGCACGTTTTTTCTTTCCAAGATCAATATACTTATCGTTAGTCTCGGAGTTTGATGTCTGTGTATCTTAGATTCGAGTGAATAAGATGGGGTAGCTTACATACATTCGATTCATGTTTCTGAGGAGAGCTTGCCGCAATGGGTGTGTCGGTTTTGTGCTTTTTCTGTTCATACAGCATCCGTAAGTATGCTATCTATGCCTATGCCCGTTAGCCTACCGTTGCAGTCTTCTTTGCAGGAAGTTCCGATTTGCGCTGTCTGCTTGTGTCGGAGAATTGAGTTTCGTCTTCACTCTGAGTGCCTGCCTTGCGTTTTACCATCTGGAGAGATGATGACTCCACGTGTCACGGACATGCTCAACAGAATTTGCGTGACCAACGTGTGACGTCTGGATATCAGTTCGATTTCTCTGGAATACCTTTTCGTCTTCCACCGCTATCTTCTGCTACCCTCATCCCTTCCATATACCAGGGGATTTCTTGAACTACTCTCAAGACTCTCTATCGGTTTTGGAAAATGAAGATCCCTACCAAATCCAAGAAAGTCTGGACGGTATGTATCTGATTTCCACCGCAACTTGCTGTGTCGGGTCCGCTGATTTTCCCATCGTGGTGTAGCATCCAGCAGTCCTGGATCTTATGACCAAAATATTGAATACAACGACCGATCACTTGATTTCCGTCCTCAGGTCAGTTGAGTCATGGCAGTGGCCACGCTCCGACCTGAATGCGTGGAGCAATGTCCTCAACAAATTTGATTCCATCCTCGAGGGTATCATCACCCAGTATGAGCTAGAAAGAGTGCAAACTATTACTTTTCCGGCCGAAACAAAGTCACTGGTATCTGCAATCTTGCGATTCCAGCGCCTACTGCTCGAAAACTCTACCAATCGCAAGACTTTCAGCTCCTATGATGTACTATCCACACTTCACGTTTTATCATCAAATTCTCTAATATGAATATTATAGCGACTTAACAGTCTACTTCTGTGCTCAGATCTTGACATTGTCTTACTGTCTCTCAACGTTCTCCTTCGACCTGCTCAGCAATACACCTCTCAATCTTCTGTGACACATGTGCTTAACCTTGCAACACCACGTTTAATGGTACTTGCGAAGAAATGGCCACACATCCGCGAGCGTGGTGTCAGACTGGTTGATCTTGTGAGTAGCAATCGCAAGACAGAGGTTGAGAGTCTGCCGTCCGATGCGCGGGATGTATCCTTCAGCTTCTATAAGTTGGATGCAGCAGCTGGGATAGAAAAAGAGAAAGAGGCAAACGATGAGCCGTTGATCACAGCTCTGAAGCCCAAAAACCCTTCACATGGTCCTATCAATGTCTCCATCTCGGAGATCGCCATACAGGCTCAATCACCAATGGAGATACTAACAGATACCATCTACTCATACGGAGTCCCCGAAGAGGAAAAATTTGAGTTATTGAATCGAATCCGCATTAGTCATGTTCTCCACAAGGGCAACGAAATTGAACGGGAGAAGCTTGTCATTGCAAGGCTGATCTCTATCGCCATCTATGCACTTACCCATTCGGAATCTCAGACGACCTCCTCTTTCTTCCTTTATGAACCAGATCTCATATCCAGTGTGGCAGAACTCTTACATGTCGAGTACGATGTTTCCGTTCCTATTCAAACTGCTGCAATTGCTGTTTTGGATGCATTCACTCGATATCGAAATAGGTGTCAAGAAGTTTTGACTGCCGTGAACGCTGGTGTTAATCATGGCATCTTGATGGCATTGTTCCGTAGGACTGTCAGTGATGTCGCAAATCCATCTTCAAGTCTTCCACAGTCCTTCGTCGAGGCCCTTCTGCAGTTTATGAACTTGATTGCGACTCATACCTCGGGAGTCAATATGATTGTTGGCGCTGGTTTGATTCCCCTTCTTATCCAATTAGTCGAGAACAGGCTCGCAAATCGTGTCGGAATCATATCAAAAACTTTGCAGCTCATTGACAGCGTGCTCTATTCTCTTCAGACTGGGTTTACGTTGTTCTGTGCTGCTCAGGGTGTCAATGTTCTCGTCGAGCGTATCGAGGCAAGCTTTGACTAGATACTAATTTTTGTATAGTCACTAATTATAATTTCAGTTCGAGGTCAATCGCGATATACAAGATTATGGCGAAGATCAGGCCACTAGTTACAATAGTAGTGCGTTCTAGCCGACATTTCAGGGAATTTTTCCTGATCACTATCTACAGGTAACCTTCCTTTCTCTCGAGCTTCCGTTCTCAAGTCACTTCTGCGGACTATGCACCGCATGATGCAATCTTCTGGGACGTCTGAAGGGCTTCGTGGACTCATTGATACGTCTTTGGTAAAGTCTATCAAGAAGGTCATTGATAACCGAGGTCTTTTCGGTCCCATGGTTCTACCGTTAGGTATGACCCTTACCCTGGCAGTTTTCGATCACGGCTAAAACTCATCTAGCTATTAATATCATGGCTACCTTCGTACATAATGAACCTACATCACTCGGCATTATACAGGAGGTTGGCCTTCCAGAAGCATTCTATACAGCCATCGAAGCTGGCATCGACCCTTCAATTGAGGTTTATCTTGCTTAGTCATTTTTATTTGTTTGTTACTCAGTCCAATTCTTTAGGTTATTCAGGCTATTCCGAATGCTCTTGGTGCTTTATGCTTAAATCAGGCTGGGCAGGTTCAGCTGAGCAGTCGGCCAAGTATCATCCCTGCCCTCTTCACCATCTTCACTTCTCAACGTCACTTGAGAATCTTGATTGATAAGGAAAATGCTGTCATCATCGGGACCGCCATCGATGAGCTTGTACGGCACCATCCTCTTCTTAAGGCAGCCGTCTTCAATTCTTTGAAATCGACCTTGAGCGCAATTGAGGAGATGGGTCGAAGCCATCAAGTACCTGATGATCTCCTCTCTTGGTATCAGTTAACACCGGGGGCGAGTGTCACTAGTGTTGATGCTGATATGAAAATGGATGATGTGGAGCCAGTGCAGTCAGAAAATCTCGAGGCTGATACAGTTGACATTTCTGTAGGTGATATACTGAACAAACATGATGAAGCGTCCCACGACAACATTGTTGTTTCCTTCATTGATGTTCTATGCCGGGTATGATTCATGGCTCAGAATTCAAGTTGTTATTCTCATCATTTCGCCAGTTCCTTGAAGGTTTCTTCCAACATGCCCCTCACTGTCATGATTTCATCGCACTCTCCGATGGTCTCAATGCCATCGGTCGATTAACAGCTCTGCCTTGTCTGCCCTACGACTTTTCGAATAGTGTCGCATCAGATTCCCTCGTTCAGGTCATGCGCACGTTGGTAGACTATGCAGCAAATGAAACCCTGGTCTATCTTGCTGAGATTACGCGTTGTTCATTACAAGAGACAAAAGCTTTCTGGACCTCTTCCCAGGCTTCATCAAAGTTGATGCCACTAATTGAATTCGACTGTATGTTTTTCGTATTGCGAATCCATTTTTTATTGAGTCATTCCCCTAGCTGCCAGTCAAGGAAACTGCAATACCCAGTTTCGTGCTCTTGTCACCTTGCATATCCGAGTTTCCCTCCTCTCTGATGTTTTTGGCACCGTTGGATATTCTCATGGGCGAGGTGTAATCCCTCTTCTTCACACCCTTATGAACTCTTGCGGTGGCCAAACTATCCCCGAACTTGGTGCCTTACACCGTGCTGCCATTTGGGAAAACATGGTGTTAGATTCTGCCCTATCAACCAAAAATATCCTACCCTCAAGTCCTATCGAGACATTTGACGCAACATCAGAGATGTCAACCGTGAACCTCGGTGAAGCTACCAACTCTCTCAATACTGTAGGCGGGACAGTCAATGGAAGTCGATCCTCGGGAGACGTTACATCCAACGGGTCCAAAAGAACGATGCCAGTACACGACAAAACAGCGCTATCTCGCAATGTCGTCGTTCTAAAGTATCTTATACAGGGAATACCGAACACGTTGGCACCTTTTTTTCAAGGTTCGTTGGCCGTCACCTCTTATATGATTGCTGAAACATCAATGCTTTAGCAATCATCAAAATGTTTCATGCCCGTCGAAGCCCAGAGGCGCCTCAAAAAAAGCAGATACAGGACTCAGCCAAAGTAATTGCCAAGATTCTCTCAGGCTATCTTCAAACACCTCAATTTGGTTGGTAATTATCCCCCGTCTCACTCATATTCTTACCTTTTCTTCCTTTTAGACGACACACCTTCCTTTTATACATACTATCGTGTTGTCTTTGGATTGTACAGCCTCCTCTTTGTTGATGGTAAGGCTGCCTTACAGTGCTTGTCATGAGTGTTCACCTTCGTTCTTAGAGCGTTCACCTACGAGTACTTTGCATACTGTGGTGATCAGAGCCCTTTATCAAGTAGGGGGATTTGATGAGATTTTGAAGGTTTGCACTACCCTTGCCAAGAGTATAGAAGAAGTCATAGGTATACCTGAGGAAGCCCGGTCCGGAGTATTGAATCAAACTTTGTCACACGCATACAGTAGTTTGAAGGTTGCCCTTCATCTTCTTCAGCATCTTGTTTCTGCAAAATCTCTTTTTGAATCACCCCAAACCCTCCTCCTCGTCACTCGTGACAAAAAAGAAACGGACCCCGATTTCTTTGATCCAAATAATTTCCTCGTTCGACTTCGTCTTAAAGTCGCACCTCTCTTATGTTCGCTTTGGAAGGCACCGTGGCTGCTCCGAGCTCCTCTCGGTGTAAGCAAATTGATTGTTCGATTAGTGCTTGAACTCATGAATGCTGAAAACGAGCAATCGAAACTTGAAACAACAACTGAAGCTGCTGTCCCGAATTTTTCGCGAACCACTGGACCAGACGAAAACCGTGTGCAGGTATTAATTGATATGGGTTTCCCTCGACACGCAGCCGAACGTGCTCTCATTCAGACCCGAAACAATGTCACAGCCGCTACGGAGTTCCTATTGTCCTACCCTTTTGTTTTCATCTCTGAGCCGGAGTTCACACCGACTCCGGTCACCTCGCAACCCACCGATGAGGGTATAGAGGTGGCAGGGGATAGCTTAGAGCAGGATATAGGAGAAACGTCGATAACTGCAGCTACTGAGGCTGGTGTAGCTGGTGACCAGCCTGAAGAGATCAAGACTGTTGAAGAGTGGAAAAGAGCATTGGATCAAGTCCGGAAACCTCTCCGTGACTTGGTTAGCCGTCAAATCCTACTCCTAGTAGACGAACACCAATCTCTCTTGTTTGAGGTCCAATCAGCATTCTTGCGAAATAGCCCGCAGCAGGCTCAAGCTGTTCAAAGTCTTGTTGATGATGTCAAATCTTTCTCACCCTATGCATACGATGAGCAACCACTTGCCAATCGTTGCCGCCTTTTAGCTCTGGTTTTGGGCGAAACTTCCGTATGTTTGGACAATGACCTCCGACAGGATTTATTGGATAGTCTCTTGGCACTATTACTATCTGGTGTCGACCCAGGGAATTTACCCAAGTGGCTCGCCAGCCACCTTCTCGTTACAGAGGCATTATTGATATCAGCTGATGAGCCTCGCACTATCATTCTTCCGAAGGAAGATGAACCCATTAATCAGGAACCGCTTTCAACTGGTATCCATAGGATTGATGCGAAGAATATTATTTTCGAAATCTGTCTTCGTCTGATTGCTGATTGTCATCTGGCATCTGATGAACTCCTCTCTGTTCTTCGTCTCCTAGTCTATTTCACCAAGGAAAGGAAATACGTGAAACAGTTCCTGGACAGCAATGGTCTGTCCCATGTTTTCCAGCGTTTCGCGGCCTCAGAAGTTACTGGCGGATCATCTTATGTTATCATCATCCTGCGCCACATCGTTGAAGACCAGTCCATCATTCATAGTCTCATGTCTGAGTCAATTCGGAAATACTTCCAGAATCCAAGAAACAACAACATTGACGTGTCTACGTATGTACGAAATTGCAACGCCATAGCACTTCGGGATACCGACGTCTTCCTCAATGTCGTAAATTCTCTCTGCCGCTTGAATCAACCTTATAGATTCAATCCTCAAATTACACTTCAGGCGGGAAATCCAGAGAAGCGTAAAATCGGGGTTGCGAAAGACAATTGTGCTTGGGAGGAAAAGAAAGCAGAAGGTGCTCATGCTGATGTGGACATGAAAATCGAAATTCTGGCCTCAGATCCTTTGGTCAATGAACAGTGTGCCGAACCTGTCATTCATCTATTACTTTCTGAGCTTATGACAACGGTCAAAAACATCCACGAAACATCAACATCCTCTAAGGCAGGTAGTTCACTTCCAAGCACTTCGATAATTCCTCAAATATCCTCACAAAAGGAAAATACATCAAGTACAACCAATCACACTCATGATCCACATCAATATGCATGTTTTCTCATGCAATGTCTGATAGAGCTTCTTTTTTCCTACGATACTTGCAAGATCGCCTTTTTATCTTTCAGTCCCAAGAAAAAAAGTCAAACGCCGGCCAAAGAACCATCGAGCAAATTCAGGTCCGTGACGCTGCAGTTTCTGTTCAATGATATCATCAATCCTGGCACTATCAACCCGTCCCCTGCTGACTCGAATCGCCGATACCTCTCGCTTTGCAATTGGGCTATGCTGATAATTGTCTCCATATGTGTTGATACCTCAGTGTCACTTCACGAATCCAAAGACATTTCATCGGATCTAGTCACAGTGCGCAAGTTTGTCCTTGAAACTCTCAGTCGCAGCCTCAAGGACATTTCATCAATGGAAAATCTTCAAGTCAGATATGGAAAACTTCTTGCATATGCTGACCTCTGTCACCGCTTGCTGACTGTCCGCTTCAATAACACGAACACTTCCGGACGCAAGCCACAGGATGAAATTCCTACCCATATTGCGAAGATTATGCTCGAGAAAAACTTTGTCTTCACTTTGACCAACGCCTTATCCGAAGTTGACCTCAACTATCCCCATGTTCGCACTCTTATAGACTTCATACTGCGACCTTTACAATATCTGTACGTTTCAAAAGATATTCAAGAATTTGTGCTTACTGCTTCACCACAGTACCAAGATTGCGATCAAAATGAGTCGTGGAAGCAAGCTCAAAGAGACAGAAGCTAAGAGAGATGAAAGTGAATCATCACTGTCTTCAGAAGAAGATGCTGATAGCAACATGTCTGAAGATGAGACTCGTGAAGAGACTCCCGATTTATATCGTAATTCTGCATTAGGCATGTATGGAGGAGTAAGCAATGCTTCATCTTTGATTGTGTAGCTGGCTCATTGTTCCACAGGAGATGGATGACGGACAGTATTCTGGTAGTGATGAATTGGATGAAGACGAAGAAAATGAGGGTGATGTTGAGATGGATTACGACGGCACAGCAAGTGAGAACACCTCAGATGCCACGGAGGAAGATGAGGAAGATGAGCTTGAGGAAGACGAAGGAACGGAGGATCACTGGCGCGAAGCGGATGGACACCATGAGCAAGAACACGATTTGGTGGAAAACACTGATGAAGACGAGGAGGAAGACGAAGAGGATGTTGCAGACGAGGATGCAGAAGATGAAATGGATGAAGATAGCAATTTGCTATGGGAGGTTAGTACATCAGTCTTTGTCTTTGTTCCTAAAATTTGATTTGCTCAGGATGTCCCTCCCCCGGGCGATGGACTGGGACCTGCAGGGGAAGACATAGACGATGATGATGACCATAGAGGTAAAAAAAATTTAATAAATTATTGGTGTTCTGATCTACAATCTGTCTGTAACTCAGTTCCGATCCAAATTATTCATCATGAAGAGGATCCAGACGTGGGTTCAGATGATGAGGGCCTTCGATTTGGAGGACTCTTCGGCGCTGAGACTGGAAATCCATTGGCTTCCGTAATTAATATCACCCCCGGTCGTGAACCACCTGCTGTGTTCCTTTCGCGTCGCAGTCGTTCAGGTGAGGATCAGCGGCAATCCCTGTACTTCCTCTTACCAAGAGCACTATAGGTAATGAAGAGCTGGTTCTTGGTCGCGCTCGTGACGTCCCCGCTCCTGCCTTGGATACCACAACACACCCGTTGCTGCTCGATACAACAAATAATGCAACTCGCTTGACGACCAATCCCCGTCGCAGTACCCGGCACGCTCACCGAAATATAGCCATTGGACCAGACTTATTCCAAAGCTTAGACGAGATCATGGGCCGTGGATCAACACATTTCTTCCAACAAATTCTCGCAGCCACTGGAGCACGTGCTCATGCATTCCAGCTCGATATGAGCAACACGAATGCTGATCGCCGCCGCCATGGTCAACCTATCATCTCTGCTGCCATCCGCGTGGAGAGGGGCCCTCGGACACCGACACCCAGGCAAGGTTGTGAATTTGAACCTCTTGTGACCATGCAGCGCTGGTCCGAAGAGGCCAAGATTCTCAACAGGAACTTTGTTACAGAAAGGACTGGGAGGCTTGCCAATCACGTGATACTCAAATTGCTCCCAGCGGCTATCGAAGCCAGGGAAAAAACCAAGATTGAGGCAGAAGAGAAAATCGCTAATGAAAGGGAGGGAGAAGCAAATTCACATTATAGAGCAGAAATCAAGGGGCAAGATGAAGAGCATTCAACAGTTGCTGAAAATGCCTTTATCACTTCGGACACATCGACTGAACTACAAGCAGGACAGGCTGACACCACCTATGAAAGGCCGCTCGAACCAACATTTACAGATGAACAGGCTATGGAGATTGTCGACGATCAGGACGCACCAATGATTGATGCTAGTGTAGTGGAGGCACACGAAGCGGCAACCGCACAAGAGGCTAGTGCTGAGGCCGTATCTTCCAGTCAACCTTCCCAGCGTGTTACTGTCATGATTCATGGAAGTCCCATCGATATTACTGATACAGGCATTGACCCGACTTTTCTTGAAGCTCTTCCCGATGATATGCGAGAGGAAGTTCTTAATCAACATGTTCGAGACCAGCGTGCAGCCAGAGTTGAGCGTCCTGTAGACTCTCAGATCAGCACTGAATTCCTTGACGCTCTTCCGCCCGAACTCCGAGCAGAATTAATACAGCAAGAAGCTATGGACCGGTCACGACAACGGGCTGAGGAAAGTGCCGCAATACAGCCCGGTCAGGCAATTGAAATGGACCCTGCAAGTTTCTTTGCCAGTCTAGATCCAACTTTGCGGCAAACTGTTTTGATGGAACAGGATGGAAGCTTTCTCCAGTCACTACCTCCTCATATCCTCACTGAAAGTAACTTCACGCATAGACAAAGGCAGCCTCATCACCGTGGGACAGCCCGCAATTCTGCTGCTCATGCAATGACATCCCGCAAGCTCGCAGATCACGACGCTATTCAATTACTCGAGAAGCCAGGAATTGCTGCCCTTGTCCGTCTGCTCTTTTTCCCTCAAGTGTCCAAGAAGACACTATTATTCAAAGTCCTCGTCAATTTATGTGAGAATGCAAGAACACGAGCAGATCTTTTCAATATTCTTTTGGGAATCTTGCAGGATGGCCCAGCTGACCTAGCTGCGGTCGACAAGAGCTTCTCACAGCTTACTGTGCACAATACCTTGAAAGCTCCAGCATCCAAATCTGCTGGAAAACAGAAGGCAACCTCCGAGTATCTCACAGCCCTACCGTCTCCAAGTGCTCGCATTGAAGCTGTACCTGATCTGGTTGTGCAGCGCTGCCTTGAGGGCCTGACCTTTATCGTTAGCTCGAATGAATCAGCATCTCTTTTTTTCCTCGCAGAACATGAGTTACCAGCTGGTTTACGCAGATCCACGGGAAAAAAGGGGAAGGGAAAGGAAAAACAAGTACCACAGACCCATTACCCTATTGTCCTTCTTTTAGGTCTCCTCGACCGACAGACGTTAATCAGGACACCTGTAATAATGGAATCGCTTGTGACGTTGCTAGCAACTGTTACGAAACCATTGACAAATCTAAAAACCAAGGAGCCGGGAGCGTCACCATCTGTCGTTCCCCAGATGGCGCTTCCTGTTGCCACTTCACTAGTCGAAAGTCAAGTCGACTCAAATTCTCAACCAGGTTAGTTTGAAAAAAAATACTGAGATTGATCAACATTTGAGTTATTCCTCTTTTAGATGCAGCCCCCAACCAAGCCACCGCTTCACCAAATAAAGACACCAGGGCTTCGCCCGAAGCATTCGAAGAAAAGACGCTCCTCGTAAACCCTCCCCAAATACCTCATACCGTTCTGAGGCTTATCGTTAACATCTTGACCATCGGCGAATGCTCCGGACGCACATTCCAGCAAAGTCTTGCTCTCATCCAAAATTTGTCGTTTGTCCCTGATGCACGCGAGGTGATCGCTCAGGAACTTCGTTCCAAAGCAGAAGAATCAGGACGTGCACTTCATGCTGAGTTGAATGAACTAGTAGTCAGCTTGCAAGGGGGGTCTGAAGAAGAACTTAATGGTGTCGCTGCAAAATTTTCTCCTGCCTCTTCATTACAAGCTAAACTTCTTCGGGTGCTCAAGACCATTGACTACATGTATAGCTCCAAATTACCATCTCTCAGTACCACGAAAGAGAAAGTCCAGGCTATTTATGAGTCCTTCTACTTTACGCCTTTATGGCGGCGGCTTGGAGATTGCTTGTCGATCATTGAAGAAAAACCGCAGACCGAGCACATTGTTACTGTCCTTTTGCCTCTGATTGAAGCTTTGATGGTTGTTTGCAAATATGCCAGTCCCAGGCCTTCGACCGCCATCCCCCGGGCACTTCGCGGATCCCTCTCCCCCCGTACACCCACTACTTCCCGCGAAACAATGGAAGATATCTTTATCACGTTCACAGACGCCCACCGGAAAGCTTTGAATGCCATGGTTCGCAATAACCCATCCTTGATGAGCGGCTCATTCGCACTCCTTGTCAACAATCCACGTGTGCTTGATTTTGACAATAAACGTAATTACTTTAACCAACAACTTCATCGTCGTCCTGCAGGTCGTGAGCATTATGGCACACTGCAATTGAACGTCCGCAGAGCACGAGTTTTTGAGGATAGCTTCCAGTACCTGCAACGCAAAACCGGAGATCAGATTAAGTACGGAAAGCTCAGTGTACGCTTCTACGACGAGGAAGGAGTTGATGCAGGTGGTGTCACTCGAGAGTGGTTCCAAATCCTCGCCAGGCAAATGTTTGATCCCAATAATGCGTTGTTCCAACCCTGCGCCGCTGATAAGCTCACGTACCAACCCAATAAGAACTCATGGGTCAATCCAGAGCATCTGTCCTTCTTCAAGTTTGTTGGACGAGTCATTGGTAAGGCTATTTATGATGGCCGCCTCCTGGATGCCTACTTCGCGAAAAGTCTGTATCGTCAAATTCTCGGTAAACCTGTCGATTACAGGGATGTCGAATGGGTTGATCCAGAATATTTTAACTCCCTCTGCTGGATTCTGGAGAACGACCCAACAGTACTCGAACTTACCTTCAGTGTCGAAGCTGACGAGGTATCGAAATCTCTTTATGACCTGTTGATCGTATTCATTATTCTTTTAGTTTGGCATCAACCGAATTGTCCCGCTGAAAGAAAATGGCGAGAGCCTACCAGTTACACAGGAGAATAAACGCGAGTTTGTTCAACTCTCGGCTCAATACCGGCTCTATTCCTCGATTAAAGATCAGATTGAGAACTTGCTAAGTGGTTTCTCCGATATCATACCAAAGGATCTCATCACTATCGTGCGTCCTTTTTGCCGGTCCCTGTCATTTACTCATATATCTTTAGTTCAACGAGCAAGAACTCGAGCTACTCATCTCAGGGACACCTGACATTGACGTGGATGAATGGAGAGCAGCAACAGAATATAATGGTTATGCTAGCTCTGATCCTAACATTGTGTGGTGGTGGAGGGCTTTGAAATCATTCAATCGGGAGGAAAGAGCGAAAGTATTGAGCTTTGCTACTGGGACGTCACGGGTGCCTCTCAGTGGTTTCGTTGACTTGCAAGGTGTTCAAGGAGTCCAACGATTTTCTATCCATCGTGCGTACGGAGAGCCTGATAGGCTGCCTCAAGCCCATACCTGTAAGCACCTTGGCACCTGACCTCCAATCGTTGATTGTGACTGTTCGCAGGCTTTAATCAGATCGATCTCCCTCAATAT
>Ga0153986_1000095_pt1 | contig 26455 bp, 24 predicted proteins | sample TSGA070MetaG_FD_104724 | JGI IMG/M metagenome (GOLD analysis project Ga0153986, IMG submission 104724) | Attine ant fungus gardens microbial communities from Georgia, USA - TSGA070 MetaG | ecosystem: Host-associated > Fungi > Mycelium > Unclassified | place: USA: Georgia, Alexander Wildlife... | reverse complement strand
CTCGTTTTATCACTCCACAAGGGTTTGACATACATACCGATATAGAGAGAAATATAGCCCCAAGCAACAATTTAGGTATGTATCACGATTTGATGATGATGCTGCCAGCGGTGACGAAGAGGGTCTCTTGGAATTGATTTTATTTCCTATCCAGGTAAGTGTCATAATTTGCAACGGATATCCAAAGAAGGAACCCGATCCGATTTGCTGGGGATTATTGATTTTAAGATAATCCTTACGTAGTGTGCGGGTTGTTGTTTGGTTTTGATCTGGACCAGGTTAGTGGTAAGTTTCTGTTCTGGGATCGAGAATTTATGGTTCTTTTTCAAGGGATTTTGTTGCATTGACTTTTGAAAGGTTTCGTCGAAGGATAATAACAACAACTTGATAGGGAAGACATTGTGTGAGCACGTTTGCGAGACGAGCCCGAGATCAGATCAGTATCACTCAGGGCCCTGAGGACAAGTTCATCATTGCACACCACATGACTTGTTGTATGTGTTTTGACTGTCATCGGGCTCGGAGAGAGGGGTGGGGTGAAATCCCTCATTCTCTTCTTCTTCAATTTGATGAGGCTGATGATGCCAGTTTTTTGATGATGATGTTGAGTGTCCTGACGTTTTTGAGTCTGTCAGACAAGCTCACGGAGCAAGGGCAAGTTGCGAGACTGCTCCGGAAAGATTGTGCATGTAGGGAATTGCTATCCTATGATGAAAAAGGAAGAAGCTCATGGGAAAATTAGGCAAGAGAGTGGACGATCGACGGTTGCTTGTAACTCCGTTCTGCGAGGTAGGTTTTCCTCGTAATGAAAACAGAAACTAAGGGTAGTCCGAATCAGCTTGACAGTACTTTTTTTAAATCAAAGACAGAGCCCGTTAAGCGCGGGGAAAGAAAGGCGTTCGTGAGTATCAATTTGGCCTAAAAAGGACTAGCGCGCATGGATGCTTGAGAGGCCGAGATTTTGTTGCGAACCGAACTGACGATCTCAGGAGACGAGGACAATGTAGTGCAAAGCTGTACTGCGCAAATGCCCTGGTGAGCTAGTTTTGTGCGGCCGTGGAGTCGTCTGGTCGACACAGCCAAAGGCAGAATGTGAAGGAGGCCAGACATGCGGCAGGGTGTGAGGTGGCCGGGGTCCATGCCAAATGTGACAAGTGAAGTGTGACAAATTGTGGCCTGTGTTCGCGAGTCGAGTTATAGCTGCAAGATACATAAGTTGGACAATTCTCTTCTGCCATCCATGGTCTTTTTCCCTCACTGATATACTTTCCCATATCTTTTTCAAATATCTCGTCGCTCAATACCCTAATCCTTATGCCCCCTGCTTCAAAGTCTCCTGCTCAACCCCCCTCTGCTAGGCGCGCCGGAGCGCCCAAAGCAAAGGGTGCTGTGCGCGCCAAGTCGGGCTGTTACACGTGCAGGATCCGTCGAAAGGTCTGTCTCCCACCGTTCATTTGATAGACGCCAATCTAACATCCTGTCGACTTCCCACAGAAATGTGATGAACAGCCAAACGAACAAGGTTATTGTTCTACTTGCGTTCGTCTCCGCCTCGAGTGCTTAGGCTTCGGTGCCAAGCGTCCCGACTGGCTGAGGGTGCGTTTTGTCTCTTTCTTTTTTTCCTTACTCCTTCGTCATGAGTGGCGCCGGATCTGATGGCTTTACAGGAGAACCGCAACGTTCTTCAGCTGAGGGACAAGATCAAGAACTTCCTTGCTTCCCAGGGAATGATCAAGGGACACTCAGGCTCTGGTGCCAGATCCTCAGAGCAGCCGACTGTCCTCCGTCTTACCCTCACCGAGGACAATTCTCCGTACCATAGTGGCTCATCTTCGAGTCCACCTTCTCGCTCCCAGACCTTGGCCAATGAGGATTACGTTCACCCTCGACACCATCATCAAGCCCCTGGTTCCCGCACTCCCTGGGCTGCACCTTCCATGCCAGAGCAGGCTTACCGACACACCAACGGTCAGTTATCTGTGCCTTGGTAGATAAGGTACTCATGGTATCCCAGGCCACTATGCCACCCATAGCTCGGATTATCACCGATCTGTATCTCCGCAATCTATTGAATACCCTCCTCAGATTCCGTCTCCTCATAGTCTAGTGCAACCATGTGAGATGTACTATTAAATATTGTAAATTAATGTAGTAATTAACATCGGAGCCTTGCTTTGCTTTCGGCTTGCTTTCTTTGTTTTTTCTAGTGCAAAAATTTCAGCGCTACTATCGCCATCATCCTTACCAGATTGTATACCAACAACGTCTGAACGTGGGCTGGACACCAGCCAAATCGAGTGCTTTAAGTCCCAGTTACAATTGGAATGATACAGAAATGGCGAATATGGCATTCTTTACCCAAGCAGAAGCCTTATTCAGTTCGGTTCCATCCGGATCTGACTACACTGAATCCAGCAACGGCGCTAATGCTACAATACATGATAATGCCTCTAGAGTTTCAGAAGGTACTGAGAGTACTTCCAAGCTATTCTTCTCGACGATCCCAGCGCATGTGGATTTGCTCCTCCCATTCCAGGCTGTTGCCAGTCTCCTTCAACGGTATAACATGGAAGTTGTCAATGTTCAGTATTCTCTGGGTACAGAATTTATTCGTAACTACATCACCACGACTCGGAGTATGGTCATCACAGGTGAAGAGTCCACAATTGAACAACAAGCCGCCACACTCCTGTCTCGAGTTCATTTTCTCCGATTCTCTCATTCACACCATGATCTCGTTCTGCGAAATCAGACGGGTGTTTATCTTCATGTTCATCAGATTGAGAGTCTTTTAAACCAGAGCATAAGGGAACCGAAACCCGAAGATGCTATGGCTGCTTTACATCTCATTTCCATGGTCCTCTGTGACGGTGGTCATAGTGACAAGTGGCGACAATATCTTTATTTTGCAGCCAACTACGTCAAAGAGAGAATGTCAGAGACGAGAGAGAAAAATGGAGGACTTGAGAAGTTGGGGAAATCGGGTGATAAAGAAGCTTTTATTGTTAAGACCGCGATCTGGTTCGACGTCCTCGCGAGCGTAACGACCAACGAATCGCCACTGCTTCTAGATGTAGTTCGATCATTATTCAAACCCAGTAGATCCGGTCTTGCCGAGCTCTCCAATACCACTGCATTGATGGGTAGAATTGACGACGACGATGGAAATAGTACACCACCCAATGAGGGTGAAAGTGAAGAAAAAACTTCAATGATGTTTCCTATGGGCTGCGAAAACAGAGTCGTTTGGGCTTTTGCAGAGATATCTGCTCTTGCACACTCCAAGTGGCAGCTCAAAGAGCGAGGAAAACTCTCAATCAAAAATCTTGTACTCCAATCAAACAATATCGAGAAAGAGCTGGAGGCGAGATATATGCCTGTGGAAAGCACTAGTGATTATTCGGATGTGATGTCCTATTCTAGGTATCTCGTATCCAATATTTTCCGGACTTCAGCACTTCTTTACCTTCATGCTGTCGTGAATGGTGGATATCCACGGGTACACCAAATTTCGCTGGCTGTGGATGAGGTGATGCGATGGATAAGATGTATTCCATGGAAACCAAAAGAGCAAACCGAGAAGCAGATACGTAGGACTGTGATCCGGGGCGCAGTGTTTGCATTCTATATCACGGGAGCGTTGACGGATGATGAAAAGTATAGAAAGACAATCGTAGACCATTTGGTGCAAGAGGTTGGTGCTGTTATGGGAAATTGTAAAGCAATACTGGAGATATTGAATGAAATTTGGTCGGAGAGGAGGAGTGGTAGGAGTGGATTTCAGTGTACAGATGAGGTGTTGTGGAGGGAAAAATTGACGAGGCGGCTGGGGGAGTCAATTTTGTTGGTGTAGAGATGTCGATGTGGTTCGTGGGTGTCGTTGCTGTTGGAACAGGGATCTATTGGGGGAGTCAATTTTTTCAAAGCGAGATGACGCACTATTTCCTAACCGTCACCTTTCTTTTTTCATCCCTTTCCTCCTCTCAGCAGCCTCGTCATCATTCCTCCAAATGAATAACCCTATTCAAGCTTCTGGTATAAGCTTTGGACGCACAGACATGTAGCGAGTACATACATGTAGGGCCTTCAACTACCAAATTTTAGGTTTTCTTAGCTCAGACGAGATGTACTGGACTTGAGTGGTTTAGAATTCCAATGGACTTTGAAAGTGACTTACTACATTGATGCAAACAACTTTCTAAGCTGCCTGCGCTGCGCCTATACCCTCTTCAGGATATCATGATCTTACTTAGGGTATTTGAGAACCAGCTGGTTTTAAGGCCTTTGTTCTTGGAGGAAATTTCGTGAGATGCTTTGTGACATACATGTACATATACAATTTTGATGGATGACTCAAGTATATGAAGGATTGGCCTTGTGTTATGTTATTGAAATATATGGGTGCTTTTTTTTCAAGTGCCTCTGGTTAGTGTTGTACTCTAATCCTTGCATAGACTTAAGTCGTCAAAGGCATTATCAAACCTGTAGCAATTGGGCCAATGAAACATTGTGTTGTCAGGTAAGATTAAGGCCTTGTTTGGGAGGCGCTATGATAGGTTAACCCTGAGTCCTTTACGGGTTTATTCTAATAGTATATAGTTCCGCCACTCCTAGATCGTTTTTATTTGTACTCTACTCAACAGACCCTTTTTAATTTGACCGAAGATGACACACATACGGAAACCTGTCCACGATAAATTCGGACTGTCCGTTCATTTTTTTCAATTGTGATAGTAGTCTCATGACTAACATCGTTATTATTATCACTATTCTTCTGATCGGGGCTCGTGCGTGAGTAAATGTCATGTCTGCCTGACCTGAATAGGGTCGATGAATACGTGTTCAGCAAAATGTTCGCAACCCTTGGATCTCCGTGTCTCTAAGCTCGTATTTCCTTTATTTTCTTCTTCAGGAAGACGAAGATCAAAGTTCCAAACGGGGAAATGTATAAATTGCATCACATCGCCGATCATATTTTTATCAGCTGTGGCGTGCTTCACATGTGAAACCCGTAAATGACAGTTCGATTTAGAACTTCACACTTGATTGCGATTCCACGTATAAGAAAATTACAAGTTCACAGAAGTCGTGCACACTTTAGTCTCAAGCGAGTCGTGCATGTGGCAAAACAAGGGCTCTGATGTGGATGTTTTGATCTTCCACGGAGCAGGAATGAAAACAGGTGTATATTTCCTGATCTGACTGAAAGGAGATTTCTTTTGCCTGAATGTTAAACATTGTGGTTCCGGTGTCGGAATCTGGGGCAGGTGATCCCCAAACATCCATATATGGAGTTTTCTGCTCAACGGTGGGTACAATCGATGGTATCTTTCACATTGTCGCTAGATCACAATAAGACAATTAAGGATTGCTTTATTTATCGTAGTTCGTGAGAATCTGCGAGATAACATTGCTCTGAAAAGAGATATCTGTAAAGTCAAGATCGTGGCAGGATCACAAAACAATTGACACTAGAGCAAAAGACTCCCGGTATCAGATCCCTAGAATCAGGTTCAACACATCCAAAATCAGTGCTAGTATAGGAGCTTAGACAAAAATGGAACTAAACTCCCATCTCCCGAAGTCCCCTAGAACACATGAGACAAGATCACCAATTGGTAATCATGTGGTGAGGTTTAGAATTAGAACTCCCTCCATTGCAAGAACCAACAAGTAATGACGCAAGGCAATCTGTTGATCATTCTAAAATGTTACCCAGATGCTTGCTCAAAACTCTTCAACAAAAGCGGCTCAAATGATCTGCACGTATCTGGAAAATAAAGCACAGATGGGAAACCAATAACAATCACCTCAGGCGTTCGAGGATCCCTTCAGGCGAACGAGGGATTTGTGAAGAAAACTGTTACGGCTCTTCGACCCACTCCAATTGCTCAGAACAAAAGTTTTCCACACCTTTATGAGCTTTTTCGTTACATCAGACGGTCTGACAGAGATTAGGTTCTTGTGATGCGAGTAGCTAAGCTGAACAAAAGGTTTACAGCTGGATTAAATGTACTGTTCTAGATTGTGCCACATTCTTCTTCTGTCTGTCAATGAATCCAGAAGATGATGTTACAGAAATAATCATTGTGTTATCAACAAGCTAAGCAAGTCTGATTGGCCTATCACCAAAGAATGTCTGAATCCCCGGATAGAATAGCACCTATGAAATACGGGGTTGAGTGGGTAGATGATATCATTGGAAGGTTCTCTTTTCATCCTCCGACTTCTCTGGTGATGGTCAGTCGAAATCCTAGGATCTCTCAGCTCATTAGATCTAGAATCATTATTGAAGAACGGAGTGACTCATGAGACAAATATCCCCTTATTAGTGTTTTCAACGGTCATGAAATCCCCTTGCCAACGTTATGGTGTACCTTACGAAAACGCTAGTCAATGTCATCCTTTTGACACGGTGGCTGGTGAGAGTAATCATCGATGCACACTTCTTCCATGCGAGAGTCGGATGGTTCTCAACAATGTTTTCTTATCTTTCGATAAACCTACCAGATGTGCCGGAGAACTTCCACATACACGTATGGTGACCAGCAGCCGTATATCTCTGACTTGGAAGTCTATTGATTTGTAATCTCCCCCTTACCCTCACTCGACGACCCGCATTCGGAATGTTTATGACCCATGCTCATTAATCGTCAGGATGTCTGGGACAAGTAATTCATATTGCTGTATGGCACGCCATGAGCATGCGAGGAGCTAGAGCCTCAACAAGAGGTCTTAAATGTAGCTCCGAAAGCTTGACGGGTTGCATGTAGCTACTTAAATGAAATTATTTCCCGCATGGTGACCAGAGATTCTGGAATGGGAATGATCTGAGAATTTCAGTTGCAGTGGGAATGCCTACTATACATTGGTCATCAGGTCTTCATATCATACAAAAGCAGGACAAAAGCAGGACAAAAGCAGGCCGAATGTGATACAAAGCAAGGAGGAAGAACACGACTTTCAGATTCTAAGGAATTAAATAGTTTCCAGCCAAGTTCGGGTCTCCCCGTGTTCAACCCTTCTTGATGCTCAGAACAGCTAATGCATGTGCACCTTAGAATCCTTGGATTGCGAGATTGTCGAATGTTATGTAATAAATTCAGGGGAAAAGGCTTGGAGAAATACCATGTTCGGACTCCTTCAAGTTGAGGACAGAACCCTGGCCATTCCAACTACGGCAAGCCATATGGATATAAGGATCCGGCACCAAGTATGTGCCGTGGGTCGTTAGTGTTGATCGTCCGATGAGGTAGGGGTAGGCATCTTATCCTTGAATCTGATCTCCGCACGGAAATAGAACCTGACAGGTTCAAAAACCAAGTCGAGGAACTCTTTTCAGCAATATTCCTGCACAGGACTCTCCTTGGAAACAATCCGTCACGTTGTCTCTTCTTTCTTATAATTATCTTTCCAAAACTAGCTGCACCTCGGCTTTGCCTCCGGTTTCCCAACCCTCATAAGATCTCACAGAACAAATTTCTCCGACACAACTTGCCTTTTCCTCAACAAATACATTGGTCCCTCCGAGTCCTCTGAAAATCAGCACTCAATAACTTTGGCAATTTCGAGCAAATGCCTTACAGAACTACCTCACTTGGCGGAAGCCCTTCTCTCTCCGCATCCCCTTCATCCACCTCGAGCCCAGAGACCCTACCAACTTGTCTAGATCCCTCCACCATTAACACTCGAGCGGAGTCATCCCACAGTACCCGCAGCACTCCGACTCATTCCTCAGCTGATCTTCCTCGGACACAAACAGCTGGTAAAGGTGGATGTTGGTGAGCCAAAAGCGGCTCGGCATTACAATATGTATTGACCATCAACCTCCTCAGGACATGTCGTCTCCGCCGAAAGGTTCGTTCAATGACATAACCCTTCCATCACTGTGGCTAACGACGTGATCGGACAGAAATGTGACGAACAGCGTGAAGGGGATACATGCCGGACATGCAAACGCCTCACAATCACTTGTTTGGGATGGGGCGCAAGGCGTCCAGAGTGGATGCGAGTTCGTCCTGAGTCTCGCATCAATAAAAAACCATTCTCACTTACTCTGCAGGACAAGAAGGCAGTTGATGAATATAAGGCTGGAATCAAGGAACAGCTAAATCGAGCAGGCCTGATTCGTGGACAGCCTCGATCTCAGTTGATAAATCGTGGTCTTCCATCTCTTCCATCTCGTGCAACACTGGCAACAGCACCATCAACACATTCCCCAATCCAGCATCGAACTTCAGTTCCCGAAGTCTCGAACACTATACAGCCATCATTGGGTCTTGTTTCCAACAACAATCACGAAGAGCTTCCCTTTTTCGCTCCTGTCTTCAATCTCAATGAAGCCTATGGCTTTCCTGAGATGTCCAGTACGTCCTTTAACATTACCGTAATGCTGTGCGAGGGCCATCCAGTTGACCTATTATTGTTTCAGGTACCACAAGTCCTGCGTATGAAAATATGTTCTACAATGTTCCAGTAGAACCCAATGGGATGGGCATGACATCTATGAACAGGATCTATCCCCCAGAGCAGTTATCATCGCTGCCAAGCACGGCATCACCCTTTGAAAGCCTGCCTAAGTTCGGAATATTTCCCAGTGATAGTTTTTCAGAGCAACCTTCCATGCACGTCTTGCCTTGCCAGCAGACAATAAACATCGACCAGATTCTTATTGAGTTTAATCATGCTCGTCGAATGCTTTTCAGGTTTGATGCATACGGCGTTGTCTCCAGAGTAACGTATATGGTTAGTCATATTATATTTGTTCTTCAGGGACGCCTTCTGACAAAAACTCTCTGTTCCAGTTGATCAAGCAAGATCCAGCCGGTCCTGTGGCTAAAGCAGCCATGGCATTAGGTCAGCTACACCAGACAAAGATGCGCGTTTCTCAGGGTTTAGAGTCTGATACTAAACCTGAACATTCCCCGGCATTTTATTGGCGAAATGAGGCTCTAATGCAGATAAAAAGCAAAAAGGATTTGCGACGCCGACCGGTTGAGATGGAAGCTGATGCCATAGCTTCTTTATACCTTGTTCTATTCTCCCAGCTTGATGGCTGTCTTCTTGACTGGGATGAACCTTTCACCATCCTCTGTGATTGGCTCGTAGCAACAGGATTAACATCAACGGAGGAACCCTGGCTCTTCTTCCAAGGCATGTCTGCCCCAGGTCGTCTTGCCGTTGAGGGAACATTGGTGAGTAAATCAATACCGGAGAGAATCTGCAAATTTCTGATAGTCTCTTGATTAAAGTGGATCGATATTATTGCTGGTGTCACGACGGGCAGAGGACCAAGGTTCATTGGCTTGTGGAGATGTCTACTCGGGGAACGAGGGACGTATTGGAATCAGAATATACCGTTCCAACGAGGTCTTCGGATAGATACCTTGATAGGGTGTCCGGACGAAGCATTGTTAATGATGGCAGAAGTTTCCGTTTTGGCCCAATGGAAAACGAATGCCCAGCGCGAAGGGATTTTGAGCTATCGAGAATTGATCCGAAAGGGAGATGCTATTGAACAGCGCCTGAGACAGAACGTCACTGACACGAGTAGCGATGTCAGTTTGCCGAACGAGACTATCGGCGAGCCTGACGTGGCATTTCCGAGCGGTGATGTACGTGCTGTAGTCGCTGATCTCTTCAAAGAAGCTGCAATTCTATATCTTCACACGGTCCTAAGTGGTCCTTGTCCTGGTGAGTGTCTGGTTCAGAGGAGTGGTAATCGAAGGCTAAAAATCTTATCAGGTGTTATGGAAATCGGAAAGTGTGTTCAAAACATAACACAAGCTTTAGGATGCTCGCCATCAGAGGTAGAGCGAAGTGTGATATTACCGATCACACTTGCTGGATGCATGGCCAGCAATTCAGCTCAACGTGATTTTCTCAGAGGGAGATTCCAAGCGCAAAACGAAGGCATTGGAAATCTCATGCAGGCCAGAGCGCTTATGGAATTTGTATGGCAGAGACGCGATGCCAACCCGCTACCTGGCGGTGTATCATTACCGGAGACTGCACAGGAGAAAAACTTACGATTACTCCTGATCTGATTTCGTTACCACTCTAAAGTTCTCTTTGTGAGCTGTTCCTTATACGACGTACATTAATTATTTACCACCGGCTATTTGTATCATATGCCTAACATAGTTATCAGAGTATTGTATTTCAAGGTCAGAAGTGAAACTAACCAATTTATGATTTTGTCGAACTCATTGATGGGATCGTGTTAGTTTTCAGCACTGAGGATATGTCGATGAGCGCCAAACCACGAGTCTCTTGGTTTGCCCTTGCCATCGTAAATGAACAGGACCAGCTCAGACGAGCGCGTCCAACGACAAGGAGTGTACTGCAACCACAGGAACATGCGGATGAAAAAAGAGTGATCGTTGCGTAAATCGCGTAATGAAGGTCAATTCTTGACGCGCAAAATCGGGCACCAAGATATTCAAGAGAGCTGACCGTTGAGAACGGGAAATTTAGAAGTGATAGGGAGGTTCTGGTTGGACTTGGGGATATATATACAGGCGCAGAAGCAAATTAACGTTCATTGAGGAGCTGTGGGCGGCGAAGGTAGAGGTAAAGAGAATTCTGGGCGCAAGTAGCTCGTCGTCAAGTTTATACTGGTTGCGCCGGGAATTGTTTTGTTCCACCAATGAGGCACACATGACGGCGCACATGACCTCGCTAGACTATTATCAGCCAAGGGAGCAGATAGTTAAGGCAGTGGGCGCACATTTACCAAGCAGATTTTGAGTATCTACTATCGCGCCCAGGGAGCGCCTATCAGCGCTCAGTGATTCGAAGGTCCCCTTACCAGGTAGCTACATTTAGCACATCAGTTGTCTACGTCTCAAAAGCAAGTTCAGCGGGACTTGGTGTTCTTTCTTCTATATCCATCTCGCGAGTCGACTCAGTTATCAAACGCATACTTACCAATCCCTAAAACTTACAACAACTTACATGACAGTTTCCATGTCTCATGTCTCATTGCCAAATTGGCTGGATGTCTTGAAGATTGCTGTAAGTGTTGTAATCATGAAGCCACTATTCGTCTGATATCGCTTCAAAATTCGCTTTGCGTTAAGCATAAACTACCAACGTCTACTGTAAGGCGGATGTCTGCAAAACTCATTGCCGAAGCGACCAATGAAAAGTTCTCAGACAAAAAGAGTTAACTTGCTTGGTCATGGACAACAGTTCGGTTCTTCTCACATCGACTCATCTTCCAGTATCGGGCCCCAAGAATTTTGTTAGCCGCGGTAGCACAACAAGGCGCATTGCGAAGGTCAGGAAACTTGTTTTATGACAATGCTTCTGATGTGGTTGGATGATATGGGTGGAGTAACTGTCGATGCCTTTCTTATCTGGCTCATCAAAAGACCATTCTTTTGACCCAGGCTCCCACAGGCTCTGATATCCAGAATCTGACAAGAAGTCAGGATCGACATGTGATTCATACGTTACAACATCTTGGAATGGAAGCAGTAAACATATGGATCGGATTATGCTGCGGATTATGCTTGCAGATGATACAGAAGTCAATCCGAAGATATCAGTCTGCCAGACTCATTAATGAGTTTGGTCAACACTTCGACGGATGACCGAATTATGAAGGATGTATAGCAGAGACTTCTGTTCTTACTCCGTTGCTCTGATTCTACTTCGTGCACATGCTCGTGAGCACATTATCTTGTTCATATACTGATAATGCTTTCGGTAGCATTTGCGCTAGGAGCACGGCTTCCATGGGTACCCATGATATGGTTACCAGACCTGAATCCATCAAAGCACATGGTTCGACCGTAGTGTTGGTCGTAGTGTTGGTTCAACGACTTGATAGATAGCTGCAGGAACTGTTCAAAGGAGAACACTTTCACACCTTCACACCAATCAGCAGGATAATGATCAACTGAACCCATACATTATTACCCACATAAGGTGAAAAGGTCAGAATCCATCATCAAATGAGTTGGAGATAGTGAAGCTCAGATGTTGTAAAACACAAGAGAAGGTAGATAAATCAAAGTTCACTACAGGAATGACAGCTCCCAAATGCAATGTAAGACCAAAATCTTACATCACCAGAAATGCATGCAAGCGTCTTGTCACATTTCAGAAAGACGAAGTGCAATGTTCGTCAACAAGGCCAGAAATAGGACAAGACAGAGCATAGTTGGTCCATACTTGTCATAATATAATCCGGAGGCACGCCGCTCGTGCATTCGCTGTGACCGGTATACAAAGATCCCAGCAGAGTAAGCAATGGCAAGAAGAGCAGCAAAGGTGAAGAAGGCAGCACTGATCAGGCCCCGTGTATCATTGGCTGGAACAAAGTTGAGAAGAGTCGTTGCGATAGTACCAATAAAGACTGAGGTATTGAGCCATTTCTACAAATAATAACGATGTTAGGAAATATGGGATGGAATAACACGAACTCACCAAGAAGGTGCGCTCAACAGCGAAATAAACCTTAGGTTCGACTCGGACGGGAACAGATATACGCTTTCCAGGGGGTGCACGCCAGTCTTTTACCATAATCCTATCATTACCCGATGGTGCTTCATCAAGATCCTCTGTCTCTCTATCTTCACCATCCTCGCCATTCGTTGCATTCGTTGCTTCTCTGACTTGAGCCTGCTGGGTTTCCTGTAGTTTATCTTGTAGCTCCCGATCAAAGATACTCGAATGTGCAAGAGGAGAAATCGACAAAGCTTGCGACTTTAAGGCGCTGCTAAAAGAATATTCTTTTTGGTGACGTGGACGTCTCCCCGTGCTAGATCCTTCCTCACACTCATTGGGTTCCAGAGGAACAATACTTGAGGGTTTGTCGTTCGTTTCTTTATCCTCTTTGCGCTGTTTAAGCATCTTTTCACGAGATGCTATAGCTTCCTCGACGGCAGCACCGCTCAAGCCAGTACGCTCGCTTTCATTCTTGGCAGGAGCAACATCCATGTCCTCGTCTTCTCCTTCAGACACAGGTTCGATGTAACCTGTGTACTCCGGAGGAGATAGAGACTGTGGAGATTGACTACCACTTAAGGTTTGATGAGAAGTACTCCTGGATAATTGCCCTGGGCGCTCGATAACTTTGAGATACCCAGTATCGGGTTTTTGAATGTCAACGTCCACTACGATCACGGCATATGAATGTAAGTGATGACAGAGGGAGAAAATGATACTTACTTTGAGGCAACCAGAAGGGCACCAAATCAACACGATGAGGCAACAAAGTTGCGCAGCCATGGATGAATTTACTAAGACCGTTATGAGAGTGGTTGACAAATTTGTTGTACCCGCAGCTCACCTGAACTTGGGAACAGCTTCCACTAAATGTGATTGTACCAGTTCAGTCACCCATTTGGGCGGTTGTTGACCAGATTGTGTCTGTAGCTTGACCTCTAGGACACCATACTTGAAAATCTCTTTATCTTCAGGAGCAACTTGGCTGAAAGGAAAGTCGATGCCAAAATCCTCTCTGCGCCAGTTATGGTCTGCACGGATTTTGCCATCCCAGTCATCTTCCCTGATCAAGGTTAATTCGGTGTCCAGAGAAATACGGACACGAGCATCGCCAGGAAGTTGAAAGGCCGTTCGATTATAGAAAGACCGCATGACTAGAAGTTGTTAAGATTATCGTTACAGAGAGTGAAAGAGGAACATGCAAACCCGGTTGAAGTTTTCTGGTGAGGACAGCGTACTGAACTTCATTCGCTAGCTGTATCATCGAGTCAACTTCAGCTTGGGTCTTCTTCCCTTTTTGTACAAGTTGCTGGAAGTCGGCATCTACAGTATATTCTCCACGCAGGAACGGATTGACCTGATGTTCTTTGAGGGGGAACCGTGCTTTGACGGACTTCTCGCCAGTCCAATCTTCACGGTGTGCTTTCCGTTCTACAAATATCTAATAAATCATGTTCAGTGTCGAGACAGGCGCAAACGTGTCTACAGCATACAGTTTTATTGTCGACATCGCCGTACCAGCGCAGACGAATCGCTTCAGCTCCTTCAGTCTTTTCCAGGCGTCCGAGATACAGTTCAAGGTCCTCGTTATCGAAGTAGATGGACGTGATAGCTGATGAAAATGTGAACAAATTTTGATCATTTGTAGGCTTTTGAACGTACCAGAATCTTTGGGTTCATATTCCTTATCGGGATTGAACACTAGAAATTGAGACCGTGAGTTGAAGACGAAGTAAAACAAATGTCAAGACCAACCCAGGACTGGAAGATTACGCAATATTGCCAATTTGAGAGGTACGAGGTTATCTTGATGAACCTATTCAACATTATACTTTTCAAGAACATGGATCAATCAGTAAAGCATACCCAATATTTCGTGGTTTGTCTAACAAAGGCACTCTGATTGCCTCCAGCACTAGAATCTCCTTGGACAGGATGTCCACGAGTGCGCACGAGGTCATACAACTTGGAAAGCTTGACGATGAGGGCATCCCAATTATATTTATAAAATGGACGTTTTTCAATATAGAATTGGATGAATGACGTCTTTAAAGGTATTCCTGTTTGTTTCTATTATTGGAAATGAGTGAGCTGCAATGTAGTGGAGTAATGGATCGTAAGAGCAACCAACATCATGTTTCTAAGAAATGATAAGCATACATTTCGAATGATGCGGAAAAGCGAGCTGACTTTGAGGATTTTCATGAAACCAGTTATATTTAGTTTGGAGTAGAGCACGACATCATGTACTTCAGCAACAAGGATCGCAACTTCCTCTTCAAAGCCATGGAATCGCTCTTCAAGTGCGTCGAAGGACTCTTCAGTCTCATCATCGCCAAGATCATCATCAAGGTCGTCATCAGAGCCCCCGTCGTGTTCGAAGACATCGTGCTGCCGCTGTTGGACCTCTGGGTCACCGACAGATTGACGAGAAGAATTGTGATCATCCTCTTCACTAACAAGACGTTGGACGTTATTTTCTGCATCCTGGATGCGGACAGCCAATTCTTCGGTCTGTTTAGACTTCTGCTTTAGTAATTTTGTTCAGATGAGTTGAGAGTGAAAGAAGCCCTGCTCAAAACATCAATTGTAGTATAGCTTGAAAGCCATAGAAAGCAGCACACGACTAGATCGTCGTCAAATGGAGAAAGAGTGCTTCTTTAGCGACATAAAGAGTCGAAGAAGAGCATTCAGCTAGAGTGTCATAGGTCAATGGCGGCTGCCATGAAGCAAATGTGGTTCCTGGGTGCCACTATCAACAATCCCAGAAAAAGCAAGGGGATTGTAAAACTGAAGACTACAAGGAAGAGGAGCCAAGTGACGATGAAATTCCATTAGGCGTGTAGAAGCGGAGAATAATTCTGACGAGCAGCACTGCACAAAAACAAAAAGAATCACCTTGGTTTTCTGGAAATCATAAACTTTGTCAAGCTCAACCTCGAGCATGTGCTTGAATTCGATCTCATCTTTCTCCGTCCAGGTTCTTCCAGTTCTCCGGGACTGGGCAGGACAAGGGTAAGGCTAAAAATTCAGATACGTCACTGAAACAGACAGACTTTGAGTTCATGCTTCAGCAGACTATACTCAATATAGTTCGGCTGCCATTCTGGATAGGAATCGTCCTAGTGAGGATGTAAGTGACCAGAGAAGAGGGGAGTTGACAAACACTTGCATGGATCTTCCTACCAAACTTCATAGTCGGGTCGAAGAGAGGAAAAAGAAGAAAGTAAAATCTGGTCAGAATCTAGTGGTGGAAGCAGCCGACGAACGTGCGCCTAAGCTTTGGGCAATTCGATCCACCGGAGCCCCTATCCACACAAGACCACGTGGCCGCAGCTATTTTTGACTGTCCTAAGTTTGATTGCGTTTCTCCCGTTTGATTGCGTTTCTCCCAACTAGCCATGGCCGCCAGCCATATTTCTTACAATGCGACCTCTAATAGTGCTCGTCTCCCACGACCACCACACAATGGTTCCAGACAATCTTCATCTGCAGTGCAGCGCACTAAAGTGCTCCTAATCGGCTTGCGCAGGTATGTGTTATGCGATGGTTTATTTAGATCTGGTACCAGCTCCCCGGATGTCCATAGGTCTGGAAAGTCTTCTATTCAGCAGGTGTTGTTCAACAATATGCAGCCAAAACAATCATTTTACCTTGAACCAACATATCGCATCATCAAGGTACCGATAGAGTGCGTACTGGGCTAGCACACGTACGCATACCTGATTGCTGACGCCATGAATTCTGCGTTTATGCATTAGTACAGTTGTCCCACTTGAATTGTGGGATACCCCGGGACATGCTACGCCCGAATCTATTGGCATTCCTATCGGTCAGTTTCGTAGTTTGATCTTCGTCATTGACATCCGGGTGCGTGTCTATCATCTATCTCCAGGCACTGTAATTGATCAAGACATTGTAGGACCTATACAATCAACCCATTACTAAGCTCATGAACTTCGTGACTGCAGCGTACGAGTCTAACCCCGACATCAATATCGAAGTTTTTGTGCACAAATCCGAGAAACTACAGGATGATGATAAGATCGGTGCGTTGTAGCTAATCTTTCTCCGCTATCGTTGATTTTTTGGATAGAGAATTTTAGGCAGATACAGGAACGGGTCACTGACCGATTACTCGACCTCGCACCAGAGTACGAGAACATCCAGCCCAATTTCTATCTGACTTCGATCTATGATCATTCTTTACATGAGGCCTTCTCACGTGTGCTTCATAAACTCATCGACTCCCTTCCATATCTAGAAGATATGCTCAATGTATTCTGTGCTGTGAGTCTCTTCGGATAACATCAAAGTTGCAACTAAATTGAGTTCAGAACTCCCAATCGCCGAAAGCCTTCCTCTTCGATACCAATTCACGACTATATATTGCTACAGATGCATCCCCAGTGGACACTTCAGCTCACAGTTTGTGCTGCGATTATATTGAAATACTTACCTCTTTTGGAACACTGTACAAGTAAGGACCATGTGTTGCTATGTGCAAGCGATGCTGACTTGGCATGATCAGATCTGCGTCTGCTAGTCCTTCTCGTCACTCCCCATCTAAAGGATTTCAGTCGTTAATAGGCGATGATGCCTTCCTGAGTCCATTCTCAACAACGTCGACGGACGTGCTTCCCCAAGCAAGAAAGAAGTCTCAGAAAGAGATGTTATATCCCAGCGCTGCCGCATCATTACATCCCGCAACACCTGGAACAACCCTCACCTACCATGAAATTACCTCGTCACTTGCACTGCTGGCTTTGGTACCTACACCTGTATACGAGGGGCGACGGGGATTATTGGAGTACAATGTAGTATTTTTCAGGGAAGGAGTTCAAGAGATCTCTGATGTTGAGAGGGAGACTCGAGAGGCTGAATGACTTGCGGGGATTGCGACGAACCAATACCTACGAGCTCCTTTCATATAGTTGAATGTAATTCCACAATTGCAATTGTACGTATCCGGTCTAAACTTGTTGAGTCACGTGTTACATACCCGTCAAAAAATTCGTTGGGGAAGCGTGTTGGGGCATTTATAACAGGCTGTTGCCAGTTTTTTCTACCTTAACCTGTAGAACCACTCTACGGTCCTCCCACTCGAAAAAATATGGCGGTCCCGAACGGCCACATCACTCCCGCAGCTATTGCTACACGTCTCCTCATCATTGCCCAAGGGCAGATTAGAGTATGTGATTATTTGAATGAGCTTTCTGGTTGACTGTTCATGACCTGGCAAAGATATCAATACCTGTTTCCACAAAATCAGACGAATGGATTGCTGCAGAGGTTCTGCGCGACGAGTTTATTTATATGCAATCTCAGAATGCAGTTACTGAACTCGAAAACAAAACTGAGGCCTCCGTAGATTTGGTTGCCAAATTTCTTGCTCACATTGCATCTAATATCGATAACGATTCGCGATCTACCGAAGCACGCATTCAAGTCTTGTTCAACGTGCTTCAGTACTTTACGTCATTATATCTTACAAAGGATATTCACTCCCTTTGTGCGTCTTTTTTGCCCGACATACGCAAGTCAGTCCTTGCCGCCTACTTCCGTGCTGTCGCTGTCCTCGAGAACCAAGGAGTTTCATCTATTCCGCGGCAGCCAGAATCGGCTCTTCTCGACGCTGCCGCTTCCGGCAAAGCTTCGATCTTCGCCTTATTTGGAGGCCAGGGGATAAATGAGGTTTACTTCGATGAATTGCAGAGTCTTTACGATATTTATCAGCCATATGTTCTTCCATTCTTGGAGGTCATGGTCGTTGATCTTATTGAGCTTGCCAAAGAAGAGGTTGAAAGCTCCTATTTTACCTATGGATTGGATGTTGTCTCGTGGTTGTCGGGTGCCGTCGAGCGTCCCTCGGTTTCTTATCTTGCGTCAATCCCCATTTCATTGCCACTCATCGGGCTGACCCAACTTGTTCAATATCTGATTGTGTGCCGCGTCACGAACCTTAACCCCGGTCAAGTTCGTGATCGTATTACCGGTGCAACTGGTCATTCACAGGGTATCGTTTCTGCCGTAGTTGTCAGTGCATCTGGCACTTTCGATGACCTCACTTCAAATTCACGTAAGGCCCTGCGTTGGCTTTTCTACTCTGGCGTTCGTGGTCAACAAGCATTCCCTCCCGTTGCCGTCGAGCCTAGTCTCGTCCAGGACACTCTCGATGGTGGTGAAGGTATCCCTTCTCCTATGTTGTCTATCGTGGGTCTCTCTTTCAACGACCTTGACAAGCAAATTGTCAAGACCAACTCGCATCTCCCTGCCAATTCGCGACTCGTCATCTCCTTACATAATGGACCGCGTGCCTTTGTGGTTACTGGACCACCTCGATCTCTGTATGGTCTCCTTACCAATCTCAGAAAAATCAGGGCTGTCAGCGGTGCTGACCAAAGCAAGGTTCCTTACTCTCAGCGAAAACCCGTCTTTTCTGTTCGCTTTTTGGTGGTTGAAGTTCCCTACCATAGTGACTACCTTGACGGTGTCACCGATATTGTCGCTGATGAAGATTTGCAAGAAGAATTGTGGGTGCCGTCTGATTTGAAGATTCCCGTGTATCACACGGAAACTGGTGAGTCATTAATTGCGCGATGCATCTCTGGTCGCATTGATGTAATTTGGTTTGTGTAAGGCGTTGACATGCGCGACTCTGAGGGTTCGATTACGCGTTCTTTGTGCGACCAAATTTATACGGCCCCGATTTACTGGACAAAGGCTACGAATTTCCCCGAAACAGCTACTCATGTCATTGACCTCGGACCTGGTGGTTTGAGTGGAATTGGCCCCCTTACAGCCCGTAATCTGGATGGTCGTGGCGTTCGCGTAATCGTTGTTGGTGATCAAGGGAAGGGTGATGTTGAGCTCTATAATTCCCTGGACATCAAGTACGAGGAATGGTGGAGCAAGAAGTATGCTCCTCGCTTGATACGTACTAGGTATGTGATTGTCTGGAATTACTTCTGCTTTGCAGAACCTATGTTCTACCCTAGTGACGGTATTGTCCACCTCGATACCCCCTTGTCCCGTCTCCTCGGCAAGGCACCCATCATGGTTGCTGGTATGACACCTAGTACTGTTAAGGGTGGTTTCGTCAGTGCAATCCTTGATGCTGGTTATCATGTCGAATTAGCGGGTGGAGGTCACTACAGCGCCAGTGCTCTTCGTGAGAAAGTTGCTGAAATCCAGGCCAAGATTCCCGCTGGCGTTGGCCTGACTCTCAATTCTCTTTACATCAACCCCCGACAGTTCACCTTCCAATTCCCATTGTGGCAGGAGCTGCGCAAAGAGGGTGTTCCCATTGAAGGATTCTGTGTCGCTGCCGGTATTCCCACCACTGAGAAGGCCAACGAAATTATTGAAGGTCTTCAAGCAGTTGGTATCCGCCATGTTTCGTTCAAACCTGGTTCCAACGATGGTATTCGTCAAGTGATTAACATCGCCGCTGCCAATCCTAGATTTCCCATTATCCTTCAGTGGACTGGTGGCCGTGCTGGTGGTCACCATTCTTTTGAAGACTTCCACCAGCCGATCCTCGCTACATATCGTTTAATTCGTCGACATTCTAACATTGTCCTTGTCGGTGGATCAGGTTTCGGTGGTGCTGATGATATCTGGCCGTACTTGACTGGACAGTGGTCTGTGGATCGGTTCGGCGCTCAGCCGATGCCATTCGATGGTTTCTTGTTCGCCAGTCGTGTCATGGTTGCTAAAGAGGCCCACACTTCGTCGTCTGTGAAGGATCTGATTGTTGGTGCCGCTGGTGTCGGAGATGAACAATGGGAAGGTACTTATACAAAGCCCACAGGCGGAATCCTGACTGTCCAGTCTGAGCTCGGCGAACCCATTCACAAGGTTGCGACTCGAGGGGTGAAGCTGTGGAAAGAGTTTGATGAGACTATTTTCAAGTTGCCGAAGGAGAAGCGTGCTGTGTGGCTCGCAGAACGTCGTGATGAAGTGATTGGGAAGTTGAACAAGAATTTTGCTAAGCCCTGGTTTGGATGGAAGAAGAATAATAGTGTTGCGACAGATCTGAATGACATGACTTACGAGGAGACAGTCTTGCGCATGGTTAGGTTGATGTTTGTCGCTCACGAGAAGCGCTGGATTGATCGCTCGCTCCGTGATCTAGTTGGTGACTGGTTGCGACGCGTTGAGGAGCGGTTTGCTGGTGTTAATGGCACTGGCAACAAGCTCTCCTACCTCCAGTCCTTCGATGCCCTTGATGATCCTTCCCCATTCGTCGCCTCATTTTTCGAAACTTATCCCCTTGCTACTGAACAATTACTTGCTGCTGAAGATGCAGCATACTTTCTTGCCATCTCGCAGAGGCCAGGACAGAAACCTGTTCCCTTCATTCCCGTTCTGGATGCTTCTTTCGAGGTCTGGTTCAAGAAGGTCAGCTGCTAAATTTCAACAAAAAAAACATATCATTTGGTACTAATTTGGAAAACAAACGAAATTATAGGATTCTCTCTGGGCTGCTGAGGATATCGAAGCTATCTTTGATCAAGATCCTCAACGTGTGTGCATCCTTCAGGGTCCCGTTGCGGCAAAATGGTCTATAAAAAAGGATGAGCCAATCAAAGATCTTCTTGGTAACATCACTTCCTCTTTGATCTCCAAAGTTCTTCAATCAAATTATTCCGGTGATGAATCTACCATACCTACCATTGAATATCTTGCACCTCAGCCTCCCATTTCTTTCTCTCTCGCTGGTGTTACTTGTACTCAGAGTACGAACGGTGTCGTCTATGAGGTTGGCAAGTCTTTGCCTTGTCCTCAAGCATGGCTTGAGACCCTCGGCGGTGCTGAATTAACTTGGCTTCGCGCTCTTGTTACTTCGAAGACCATCCTTCAAGGCATGTCTTACATTGACAACCCAATCCGTCGTCTTCTCGTTCCTCGCCATGGCCAACGTGTAGTCGTGGCTTATGAGCATTCAACTCCCGTCTCCGTCTCTGTCTTCGGTGCTGCTCGCTCCTATGGTGCTCACTCTCCTGACTTCAAGGCTATCGAGATCAAATATTCTGTATCCACTCAACTCATTGATATCACTTTCTTCGAGGAACGTCGTGAAGTTGCCATCCCCCTTTACCTTCAATTTGTTTATAAGCCTTCGCAAGGTTATATGCCCATCCATGAAGTCGTTGCTGACCGCAACAATCGCATCAAACAATTTTACTGGAAGTTATGGTATGGTGATAAAGTATTACCAAGTCTTAATACTGAAGAGATGTTCGTTGGCCCGGAGGTCACTATCACATCAGAAGAAGTTGAGGAGTTTTGTGCCGTTGTTGGAAACCAGGGAGAATTATTCAAGAGTACGAGGATGGATACGGCACAAGCGCCCATGGATTTTGCCATTGTCATTGGCTGGCAGGTGAGTAGTTCTTGGTCCCAAATGGGTGACTAGAAGTTAACTGGATAATGTAGAGTATCATGCAAGCTCTCTTTCCGGCCAGCATCAACGGAGATCTACTCAAGCTTGTTCACCTCAGTAACGGTTTTAAAATGATCGAAGGGGCGAGCCCTTTGATGGTTGGCGATGTTTGCAAGTCCGAAGCTCGTATGATTTCCGTTGTCAATGCCCCTGAAGGAAAGATTGTCAAAGTGAAGGGTCATATATACCGCAATGGTCAGGCAATCATGGAAGTAGTCTCTTCTTTCCTTTATCGTGGTCGCTTCACCGATTACGAGAATACCTTTGAGACCACCGAGGAACCCGACTATCTTGTCTTTCTTGAGACTGATGCACAAGTTGGTGTTCTCCAGTCCAAGGTATGGTTTACATGGGAGAATGAGTCAAGTCCTCTTCTTGCTGGTACTTCTCTTATCTTCCGCACTCAGTCATCCGTGTCATTCAAAGCCCGTGGCGTCTTCCGCAATGTTTCTGTCACTGGTGATGTCTTTGTTCGCAACCAGCTAAAGGTCCTCGTAAAAGTTGGCATTGTTGAATTCCAGCAGGTCAACTGCCAAGGCAATCCTGTTCTTGCATACCTCCAGCGTCATGGTAGCCCTCAAGGTCTCCCTACCCCGCTCATCAACGAGGGTTATACTCTGAAGCACGTCGAGGGCTCGACTGTATTCAACGCTCCCCTTACCAATGAACCTTACTCAAAGATTTCTGGCGATTTCAATCCTATTCACGTTAACCCCTATTTCTCTGATTATGCTTCCCTCCCCACCACTATTGTTCACGGAATGTGGACCAGTGCTGCAACTCGTCGTTACGTCGAGAATGTCGTTGCTCAGGGCCATCCTGACCGTGTCCTCGCTTATCATGTATCCTGTGTCGGCATGGTCTTTCCTGGTGATGAGTTGAAAGTCCAGCTCAAGCATACCGCCATGCGTGATGGTAACATTGTTGTCAGCATCGAAACCACCAACTCTCATGATGACAAAGTTCTCATTGGTTCCGCTGAGGTCAAACAACCTATTACTGCCTACGTTTTCACAGGCCAGGGTTCTCAGGAACCTGGCATGGGTATGGACCTCTACAATTCTTCGCCTGCTGCCCGCGCTGTTTGGGATGGTGCAGATGCTCACCTGCTTGCCACTTATGGCTTCTCCATCACTGACGTTGTCAGGGATAACCCCAAAGCGAAGACCATCTATTTTGGTGGTATTAAAGGTCAAGCTATTCGTCAACGGTATATGGATATGACATATGACACCCTTGACAAGGAGGGTAATATTAAGACTCTCCCTCTCTTTGCTGATATCAACAACCGTACTCCCCGCTACACTTTCAGCCATTCTGACGGTCTTCTTTTCGCTACTCAGTTCACTCAAATTGCTCTCGTTGTCACAGAGAAAGCTGCTTTCGAGGACATGCGTTCCAAGGGATTCATTCAAAAGGGGTGTGCTTTCGCCGGCCATTCTTTGGGCGAATATTCTGCTCTTGCTTCCATTGCTGATGTCCTTCATATATCTGCTCTTGTCGATGTTGTCTTCTACCGTGGTCTCACTATGCAGCGTGCTGTTGAACGCGATTCTCAAAATCGTTCAAATTATGCTATGTGTGCTGTGAATCCTTCCCGTGTCTCCCCCACTTTCAACGATGCTGCTCTACGTGTAGTCATTGACATGATCTCGATGCAAATTAATTTGTTGCTTGAAATCGTCAACTTCAACGTCGAGGTATCATGATGTTGTTGGTCACTAGAAAACTTATACTGATTACCCCCAATGTAGGGTCAACAATATGTTTGCGCTGGAGAGCTTCTTGCCTTACAGACCATGACTAACGTTCTTAATTATCTCAAGGTCAAGAAAGTTGACGTGACTGAGGTTTGTGTAGATTATTGTCTTTCAGTCGTTTTGACTGATTCCTGTGAAGTTGCGCAAAACATTGTCCGAGGAGAAGGTCAGGGAGATGTTGAGTCAAATTATCGCTTCCTGCTTCGACCGCGCAAAAGAACAACAAGAGGCTCAAGGCCAAATTGTGCTCGAGCGTGGTTTTGCCACTATCCCACTTCCTGGTATTGACGTACCTTTTCATTCTCGTTACCTCTGGGCAGGTGTTCTGCCTTTCCGTGCATGTGAGCATTGTTTTCGTAGCATCATGTTTCATGGTTTATTTTTTTCATAGATCTCTCGAAGAAGATTAATCCTACCCATCTTAATCCTGACATGCTTATCGGCCGGTATATCCCCAATCTCATCGCCAAACCCTTTGATACCTCCCGTGAATACGTCGATATCATCTACGACCAAACCCAATCTCCTCGCCTTGAAAAGGTCCTTGCGAAGTGGGATGAGGACGACTGGGAGAACCCCAGAAACTGCCAGAAACTTGCGTACATCATTCTCGTTGAGCTCCTTGCATATCAATTTGCCTCCCCCGTCCGTTGGATCCAAACACAAGATCTTCTCTTCGCTCGCTTTAAATTTGAGCGTTTCATCGAATTGGGTCCCTCACCGACTCTTACTGGCATGGCTACTCGCACTTTGAAGGCTAAATATGAAGCCTCTGATGACTCCCTCTCTTGTAAGCGCGTCATCCTTTGCCACGCGAAAAACACGAAAGAGGTCTACTACCAGTACGAGGATGGGCCTAACCCCCCCGCAGAAGTTGTTTCCACTGAGACCGCCTCCACTACAACTCCTCCTGTCCCTGCTCCCATTGTTGCTCCTGTTGTCGACGCTGCTGGACCTGTTGTTAGCATTCCAGATGCACCTATCACTGCAGCTGAAATTCTCAATGTCATTGTTGCCCAGAAGTTGAAGAAGTCCATTGAAGAAATTCCTCAAATGAAATCTATCAAGGATCTTGTCGGTGGAAAATCAACTCTCCAGAACGAAATTCTCGGTGACCTTCAGCAGGAGTTCACATCCGCACCTGAGAAAGGAGAGGAGCTGCCTCTTGAGGAACTTGGCTCTGCCCTAGCCACAGGTTTCAGTGGTTCTCTTGGCAAGTACAGTACGAGTCTCATTGCTCGTCTCATTGGTGGAAAGATGCCTGGTGGTTTCACTGCTTCCTCTATTCGTTCATATCTCAGTAAGACTTGGGGCCTTGGCTCCTCTCGATCTGATGGTGTTCTTCTCCTCGCTACTACTTTTGAGCCATCTAAACGACTTGCTTCTGAGGTTGAAGCCAAGTTGTGGCTCGACGATGTGGTCCAAATTTATGCACGGCGTTCGGGTATCTCTCTCGTTTCTCCTGGTGGTGGTGGTGGTGGTGCAGGCAGTGTGGGCGGCGGTACCATCAATAGTGAAGAGTTCTTGAAGTTTGAGAGTGATCAGAACAAGTTTATCCAGCAACATATCGAGCTCTACATGCGCTATCTTAAGAAGGATTCTCGTGCTGGTGAGATTTCTTTCGATCGTGAGAAAGCCAACAGTACGGCCCTTCAAGCCACGCTAGATAGCATTAATCGTGAACACGGCGATACTTATGTTGAAGGCATTCAACCTCGCTTTGATCCCTTGAAGGCTCGTCATTTTGATTCGTCGTGGAATTGGGTTCGCCAAGACGCTCTTCTGATGTACTACGACATCATATTCGGCCGCCTCACCACCGTTGATCGTGACATTACCGCTCGTTGTATTGCCCTACTCAATCGTGCCGATCCTGACATGCTCCAGTACATGGAATACCACATCAACAAGCTTGATCCTTCAAAGGGTGAAACGTACAAACTAGCCAAAGAATTTGGCCAGCAACTAATAGATAACACGCGTGAAGTCATAGGCAAGCCCCCTCTTTACAAAGATGGTAAGTTTCATATATTCACTCTTACGGTTTGATCATTGATGTCTTGTCAGTCACCTTCCCCACCGCTCCCCATACTGAGGTCACGAAAAAGGGTGAAATTGTTTATTCTGAAGTTGTCCGCGAGAACGTACGCAAACTTGAGGCGTACGTCGAAGAAATGGCAAGCGATGGTGCTGTCAGACCAATCAGTATCAATACTCAGAAGGTGCAAGATGATGTTCTCAAACTCTGGACCGTTGTCAAGTCTCTCCCTGAGATTAGCCAGGACCAGAAAAATCGCATCAAGGCCTTGTATAAGGATGTCGTCCGCTCTCTCCATGAGGGTCCCGAATCTCACGTTCATGGTCAACCTCGCAACCGCCGCTCTTCTTCTCAATTCCTTCGTCCTCAGAATGCTGGGACCACTGCTGTCTCAGTCGGGCAAATTCCTCTCCTCCACCTCAAGCGCAAGGTTGGAACCACGTGGGAGTTTAGTAGCAACCTCACTGGTGTCTACCTTGATATTCTCCATGAAATTGCTACATCTGGGACAACTTTTGAAGGCAAGAATGCTCTGTGCACGGGTGTCGGTAAGGGCTCGATCGGAGTTGAGGTCGTCAAGGGACTTCTCTCTGGTGGTGCTCACGTCGTTATCACTACTTCCAGTTACAACCGCAAAACTGTTGAATACTATCAAGCTATCTTCCAATCTTTCGGTAGTCGTGGATCTGCCTTGACTGTCGTTCCCTTCAATCAAGCCTCTAAACAAGATGTTGAAGCTCTCATCGATTACAT
>Ga0153986_1000094_pt1 | contig 26629 bp, 36 predicted proteins | sample TSGA070MetaG_FD_104724 | JGI IMG/M metagenome (GOLD analysis project Ga0153986, IMG submission 104724) | Attine ant fungus gardens microbial communities from Georgia, USA - TSGA070 MetaG | ecosystem: Host-associated > Fungi > Mycelium > Unclassified | place: USA: Georgia, Alexander Wildlife... | reverse complement strand
CTTCTCTGCTTCAGATCTTTGTTTCGATACAGGGCCTGATCCTTGTGAAGGAACCGTACGTCGGCGTTCTTGACTACCATTCGTGTTCATTATATGTTTCATAGATGGTACTGTGAACCGGGTCATGAAAGGTTCCGTGGGACATGAACAATTCAAGACTATACAGCGAAAAAGCCTACGTCTTCTCACGTGGTTTTGTTCGCCATGCTCTGGCGACTCCGCCTGGTGGTCTTGAAGAAGACATTCGATCTTTCTATCATGATGCTAGACGACTGCAGTCAGTGATCTTGAAAAGTCGAGGGCATTAATCGAGAAGAATAGGTGCGATCCGAATCCAAGTAAGGAGTAATTTTAAAAAGACGAAACGGCGGACATTGCAATTCCAAGATTGTCTGTTGGAGGTATTGTCGTGCTCGAGTGGAATTTGAACGTTCTTCAGGAAGCTTTGGATACATGGGATTCTATGAGTTGATTTGAACATATTGCTCCTGGAGTGTATGGATGTAAAATGTCCTTAATGTTTCAATCTCATTGTTTTATCCTACTATCGATCCTACATGATTGTTTCATTGATTAACATTAACAAATCAAGAGTACTCTTCATGCTAATCATCCCACCAACCAAGTGAGCTGACTTGGGCTGACTCGAGTTGAGCTATCTGTTCAGCACATACACGCATTCAAAAAAACTGTATTACAGTAGGAGGCAATATATATTTATTTACTCCGTTGAATAATTTAAACCATTGGCCAAGGAAAGAACGATAAGAAAAGAACAGCTTGGAACCACTGTCCTGGGATATCAACAGAAGAAACGGTGGGCGACACATGTCAACGATCAAATGCTTGTGTAATGAGCGCTATAACGAATGATCGGCGGGGAAAACGAGAGTTCTCAAGTGACAGAGGCCGTGATTAGGTATGACCCCTGAAGGCAGAGAGAAAAGAGGAAACTTGTGGGATCGGATCATAGAGATATCGTGGTCCAATGCTATGTGAGGGTGAATAAAGATAACTGTTGCACAAAAACCCCGTAATTATTCAAACACTTTGACACTGGCCTAAGAACCTGTTCTTGGGCCACGGCTGCTTAAAATCGTCAACCCAAGTTGTAAGGTTGGGATTTGTGTAGGCCTCGATGTATCTGAATGACTTGAGATTCAGCAAACTAGAATAAAGGAACCGGATTCAATATACGTACTGATTAATATAGGCCTGAGTCGGAAAATCGATAGGATCACAACCAATGTTGATCTTGTTTACGGGTTGGTACACACGTATCCAATCAACCCTCATTTTCGTAGGAAACTTCAAATGCTCAACGTCCACAGGCCCAAAGTTAGTTGACATACCCAGGTTAGCAATTAGATACTAAAATAACATTGCTCCAATCAGCCACGAGTTCAAGTTTAGTTTTGAAACAATACTTGCCATCGGCTCCTGGGGTACAGGCCGAGCTGAAATTTGGACAAGATCATCGGCACCCATGCCATCCCCCATCAAGGTCCATACCGCCTGGTCATTTGCGATCCATGAGATGTACTGTCACCAATGCGAAAAACTTAGTATAATCTCATTGGCAGAGTCATCAGACGGGACTGACAGAATTATCAAAGCCTACGTGCCACGACTTTCATACGTTTTTGACTGGAAGGGATTACACAGGACATACCTGGCTTGTACTCAAATCCATAGACAGAGAAACAACCTTGCTCTAATTCATAACATTGTTGATCTTTGAATATTATAAGGAGCTGTGTCAGTGAACGTAATAAAACTTACTTGTTTCGGTAACTCCGGAGGTAGCCTGTTGGAAAACACCTCCTTTGTAGGGATTGAGGATCGTAATTCCAGGGTCTGGAATTATCAAATTTGCAGATGTATTGGCCCAGATGTATTGATCATTAAATGGCTGGAGGGTTTCGTCAATTCAGTACATACTTGACTTCATTCCAAAAAGTAGAAACATACCGCCCATTGGGCAGACTGTGAAACTTGACCTGTCAGAGGTGTTCCTGTGATCTGCCGGGAAATCCATAAGTACAATCCCGATCACAACACGAGAAGTACATTACCTGAGCTTCGAAAACATCAATCTCGGGTGCAGATCTCCCAACGAACGACTGATCTGAATGCATAGGTCCAGGATGGGATTCACCCGGGCAGGTGCAACGTGATAACCGTTGACCGGGTAAAAATGAGAGTACACCATTTTCGGTCGGGTCACCATCCGTAAGTGCTGCTTCTGGTAGCCCATTGAGTGTTTGATTCGGAAGTGTCCCAACATCGCAGGCATCGTAAGTGTAGGGCCACTGGAATACAGTCAGCAACAAAGGACCTCGCGGAAATACCATTAGCTAACCAATCCCTCGAGTGAGGCACCATAGCCGGCGCGTCCTGAGTGAGATGGTCGGTTCTAGGTTACACAGTGCATGGAGGGTTCCCACCTAAGTTTCCCATGGTCCAGATAGCTGGCCACAAACCAACAATGTTATTTGTACCAGGAAGTTGTACTGACGCCTCAAAGATACCGCCAGTGAAGCAGAATTTGTTCCAGGTTGTCATCATGCCTCCCTGAAAGTTTAGATCGTGGGTTTGCTTCCGCGAAAGGGTGATCTCTAGAGAACCATTTTTTGTTGTGATGGCTGCGGGGTCATACCACTCCATGTTGTTGGTCTAGTGAACATCAGAATGAAGTTTGAATGTAGGATAAGGAGGCGCTACTCACCTGCCAATAATGTAGATCAACTGCCTCCCAATACGGGTCATCGCCGGGGTAGAAAGTCCGTCCATCGGTATTGAATTCATCACTGAAGACGAGCTGCATCTCCTGCTTCGGGTCGAAATACGAGGGCTTCGTGTAAACTTCTTTAGGAGTATCTAGATCAATAAGTCCCCAATTTCCCGGTATCTCAGGGATCTGTAATGGTCATACAGTTTTGGTAGACGAAGTTGGATGTGACTGACCTGACCAGAGGCATTGATCCCACCTAGATTGAATCCTCCATTCATCGACATTGTCCTTGCAGTGAAGTGGGAGATCAGTGGATAGCCAGCACTAGATTTTCATTACCACAATGGACACCAAAAGCTAAGGGTTGAAGACACACAAAAGGGTAACAAGTCCCACAAGGAGCAAGGTCAGACAGCCGACATTTGCTAGTCCTCTATAGGTGAGCACCGATCCACCCGCATCGTTCTTTCTGTCCCGCCGGGGATCCGGATTGTGAAGATCGTCGTCTGGCTCAGGCTGATCGGGGGAAATATTGGACCCCCATACGTAAGGGTCAGGTGCAAGGGAATACTGCAGGGTCACTCAATACTCAGTCAGCGAGGGTATGATAGAATGTACCTTGTCTGATATCGAATGAGTGACAGTCCCTGCACTAGCACCATATCGACCTGCGTCACCCTGTAGGAACGCTGAGAAGAACCGAGAGCTTGGTGGCTGAACGGGTACATACAAGGGAATTGTTACTTGCACTTGCCTTCAGCGTCGAACTTGACTGCAAGCTACTATTTGAAGGGAGTTGGCCACTGGCAGGCTGCCTCCGGGGCATTTCTGACTGAGACGATCGAAGCAAACTAGCGGTTGAACTGGCACTACTGCCGGTACTGGGATAATATTGACGCAGATAATTTGGCCCCAGGGAAGAAGGGGCAGACATGATACAAGGAGAGAAGAAATTATGATGGAGACTAGCTGAGCAAAAATAGACTTATGTAGTTACAATTGTCATGACCACTCCCACAGCCCACCCAGAACACCACCAGCATGTTCTCGCAGCGCCCGCTCCACACGTTCTACTCCTCCGAAGCTCCGTGAATCTTCCCCACTTTGGATCTGCGCCTCCCTCAGGCGGTCGAGGATGATCCTATTTGCCTTCTCAAGTGCTTCTTGGTCACCCGGGCTTTTGAGAGCCGCAGTCAGCCCAGCTTTATCCGACTTATACTGCACCATATCAGTGGGTAATTGACCGGACCGAACCTCAGAGCTTCCGAGTGTCGAATCTAGCCAATCGTTCAGCCCATCGAGAGCCAACTGAGCTTTTCTAGCCTTATCCTGCCGTGACGGACGTCCTTTCTTTTTCGGTGCTTCTGGTTCAGGTTCCAGGGATGAGTCGCGAGCAAGAACTTCGCGAGGCAGATAACGAGGGTTTTCTGGACCTAGATCAGATGGTGGAAGGACGTAAAATACCTGATCCTTAACCATAGCAGAAGCAATGTATATGACAGGTTCACGCAAAGATACGAGGTCTGGAGTAGACAGCAATTCAGAGAGTCTGACTATGCACCGGAGGTGATCTATTATCGGTTTATTAGATGCATATTCCGTCTCAAAAATATGTCTTCTCACCTATAGGTACCGGAATGTGATTGATGCGATGAAGCCTCGGAGCAGTATCCTCAGGTTGAGTGTAATAAAATGTATACACGCCAAAGAGCCCAACGACTTGTGCTATGGGATCGGTTCCAAGAAGCTGTTCTGGATCATCCGCTGTGTCAGGTGGGATATAAAAATTGCCTGCAAAATGATGCAGACCTAGGAAAATTCGTGCTGTCACTAGTAAAAATGATGCCCGAGCCCTGTCGTCAAATACTTTAAAGTGAAGCCACTTCCAACCTTCGGATCGCCAGAGCTGTTTAAATACTGAAAACGGAGAGGCTTCGTGCTCAAAGTAATGTTCCCGAAATTGCTTTGTCAGTGTTGAGATATCTTCGCGGAGGGGTTGCACGTATAGGACAGATGTAAAGAAGGCAGGCTGCAACACAACATCACCTCGACCAGCAGAAGGGGCTGGTACTGGTTGCATGTCAACAGCTATATTCGGCAACAGAATACACTATTATTTCAAGCTACTTATTCGATAACCCGGAAATAACCTTAAACAGTATATCTAACACATTACATTATCATATTGTTGGTTTTTTAAGTTAAGCCCTAGATCCTGATTGGTTCCTGCATCTGCAATGAGAACAATCGTTGATTATTGAGGTATTGTAGATGTCTGTGAGCTACAAAAGTGCTGTAATCCCGAAGGTCGTTCGTAGTTTTTTTGCTGGCCTGTCTAGGCCTCATACAGATCAAAAGGTGTCTGTTGAATATATGTTGATGTGTTGCAGACACTATTACTGCAGTCTTCAGCCCTAGGTCAATGGCTTGAGTGAATTGAAGTCTGTGCGAGATTCGAGAGTTGGGTAGTGATAATTCTGTGCGTTCCTTTAGTTGGTGGAAAGACCTATCCTTCATTTCTTGGCAATATCATCCTTCGAGGCCCCAAGGCTTAACTGACGAGCCGAACGTGACTTTCTCAAGAAGAGAACACCATTGACCAATGCCTACGCTCCTCTTGATAAGTCATCCAAAGCTCTTTCCCAACTCTACCATCCATTCCCACAGCTCCTCAGTTCTCCTGATTTCTTTTCCCTGTGCTCCTCTTATCCCAAATCACTATCGATATTAGCAGCAGAAACTCACCATGTCGCCTAACGCCATTTTGAATGCCATCGCTCAGCCGATTGCTGAGAGGCTCTCGGCGGAGTGGAAGGGCACCAACTTGACTGGAGGAAAGACAAAGAATTTTATCAATGGTGAATTCGTCGATAGCAAGACAGACGAGTGGTTCGATGTTCATGATCCGGTGAGCTCGTCATCATCAATCTTACCAGATCAGCTAATATTTTTGATAGTCAACACAGACTTTGCTTTCGCAGGTCCCTCAGACGACGAGTGAGGAGTTTGAGCAGGCTGTTGAAGCCGCTTCGCGAGCTTTCAAGACTTGGAGCGAGACTAGTATCATTACCCGTCAACGATTTGTAATTCAGTGAGCCATTCGGCACATTTTGAGATCAATCATTTTGAATGTATGTTTTGACCTGGTGACATAGGCTTCAGGGATTGTTACGGCAGAATGCGGACGCCATTGCTCAGAGCATCGTTCTCGAACAGGGAAAGACTTTAGCAGGTAAAAAAGTAACTTCATTGTGGCGTCAAAGTTATTAACATCATCTACTGCTAGACGCACATGGTGATTTACTTCGTGGACTTCAAGTGGTTGAGACTGCTATCGCTGCTACGACAACCCTCATGGGTGACAAGATTGAAGGCGAGTGTATGAGATTCGACAGTCTATCCCGATCTCTCAAGCCACATCAGTCAGTAGAGACATGGACACTTATGTCCGCAAGGTGCCTCTCGGTGTCTGCGCAAGCATTGCCCCTTTTAACTTTCCCGCGTATGCTCATGCAGTCTTGGTGTCTAGGGCTGCTTATTGAGAATTGCACAGCATGATCCCCCTCTGGTCGATCCCAATGGCTATAGTCACTGGGAATACCCTTATTGTCAAGCCTTCTGAGCGTGACCCTGGTGCTGCAATGATCATAGCTGAACTTTGCAAAAAAGCTGGTAAGGCGGACGGCTCAACTTTACAATGCTAGCTCACGAATAGTCAGGCCTCCCTGATGGCGTTCTCAACATCGTCCATGGCCAGGTACCAACTGTCAATGCGATCTGTGATCACCCGGCCATTAAGGCCATTAGCTTTGTCGGCGGTAACACAGCCGGTCGGCATATTTTCAACCGGCGAGTACACTCTTTTCAGATCCCAGCAATTACTTACTGTCCTCAGTGGGACTCAGAATGGCAAGCGCGTTCAGGTGGGTCAACGACCCTTTGCAAGCCTAATAAGGCGCTCATATCCTACAACGTAGGCCAACATGGGAGCAAAGAATCATGCTATAGTAATGCCCGATGGTATGTTCTTCCAAACTTCGTCATAGGTTTTTCTGAAATCGTCCCAGCCAATAAGAATCTCAGCCTCAACTCGATCATCAGCGCTGCATTTGGTGCTGCCGGGCAACGCTGTATGGCCATCTCAGTCGGTAAGGGCATTCCTCCCTCGCATTGCCTTAATCTAATCTCATTTAGCGATTCTGGTTGGGGAGGCTCAGGATTGGCTTCCGGATCTTGTTAGACGCGCTCAGAAACTCAAAGTGACTGGAGGTTTTGAGCCGGGTGCAGATCTGTACGTCCGGCTAACCATAAATTTCATGAATCACATTGGGATTGACCGAATCATTCCAGCGGTCCGGTCACCTCCCCGCATGCTAAGAAGAGAGTTCTTGACTTGATTTTGTCTTGTGAAGAAGAAGGCGGGAAAATTGTACTGGACGGACGGAACCATGTCGTAATGGAATATCCCGACGGCAATTTTGTGGGTCCGACAATTATCGAGGCGGGGACGAACATGAAATGCTATCGGTGCGTATTGTCATCACTTGAGCTCTGCTCTTGTAGTTAACAGACTTGCAAAGCGAGGAGATATTTGGCCCTGTTTTGCTAATCTTGAGGACAGACAATCTGGATGATGCCATTGAGCTCATTAACAACAATGCGTACGGGAATGGTGCTGCTATCTTTACACAATCTGGTGCCACTGGTCGTAAATTTGAAGTCGAGGTTAATGTTGGCCAGATCGGTGTGAACGTGCCCATTCCTGTTCCTCTACCCATGTTTTCTTGGAGTGGAAACAAGGGATCTTTCTTGGGTGATATTAATTTCTACGGCAAGGGTGGCATCAATTTCTACACCCAAAACAAAGTGCGTTCATTCTATCGTCGGCAATTTGAATGTTCTTTTTATTTGATCATAGACTATCACTAGCCTTTGGAGGGCTGAGGATGCTGTTGGTAATCGTGCTGCATTGACCATGCCTACCCATGGCTAGGAGTCTGTATTACTTGTTCTGAGGAGACGGACAAAATATCCCCCACTCCCGTATTATTTGTATTATACATTTGGAAGTCGCTTGCTGAAACAGATGTTGTAATTTACTTTGTCTGCAGTCATTCGCATGACGAAATTTGAGAGTATGGTGTCTGGTATCTGTTTCTTCAATCTCACCTGTTGTCTGTTGAGATCATTCTGGAGGCCCTTCACTAGAATAGCTTTCATGTTGCGAGATAAATCTAATTTTGACGTCGATTGTTTATCATATCTTACTTGTGCTTTAAAGAGTTTTGGACATGGAGAAAAGGCAAATTCAGGCTATCGCGGTCTGCATGCAACTTCATTTTGAAACATGAAATGCAGATATGAGTCATAAATAAATATCAATTACATTATAAATGACGACTTAACCTACAGATGACTGAACAGGCCATAGGATACACTGTATTATCCAGAAGGCCCACCTTTGAGGTAAGACCTAGAGCACATTCACTGCTCTGCATGGATGCCTACTCTTCACATTTTTAAAAGTTTCGAAATACAGCTTACTTGAGTGCATCAACAACCTCTACGATCTTCCACAAATCAAGTTCCATTGTAAGATTAGGGAAATCTATCTATATATCACTATTCTCACTGTGCTCGACCTCACTCATGTCAAACTGGAGCAAAAAAATTTCATAGGGGGCTACCGTCAGTTAAAACCCATTGGCTACTCACTGAGTTCAGCCCCTCTTCTTGTCTTCTCTGGCACCATCCGCATCATCTAGGATGACGTCGAGCAACTATCCTTTAGATGAACGAGTGCCTGATCAGGCGGCACCAAACGATAGAATAGTTTGCCTCTATCTGCTGTCCAAAATTGAAGAAAAGGTTCCTGAGATCTTTGGAGGGAACAAGAGCAAGGCTGTTTCTGGGCTTTCAGTCGAGCTCCATATTGAGTATTTTGTTCCAAGTACGACAAAACAGCAAATCGGTCCACAGTTGGTTTCGGCCTTCACATTCCCTGTGCTTTTGGTAGTGGTATCAGCCAGACAGAGCATACTTCTCAGACATTGAATCCATGAACGAAAGCCTGATATGGTTGCTATCTTGAGTATGCTGTGGGTATACTGTGGATGGTGATTGATGAAATCGACGAACACATGTCTCCGTACTCTCCGTACTTACAAGGAGACGAATGTGGTCTACTACGAGAATTGCCAGATAGCAATGTCATTACCAAGGCAACCTGAATGAGTAGATACAATAAATTATGCAGAAGTTGACTCAAGGAGAGGTAAGGGGAGGAGGAGTATATCTTTTTTCAGTGTCTGTTCAAAGTAATCAGCGGCCTTGATGTCCATAATGATACGCTGCCAAAAGAGAATTTGATACACATTCACGTCCATAACATTCATCAACTTGACGGAAGGGATGTTCGCGATCGCTCTCGCAAGTCCAACCGAAGGAGGAGAGTCCCTCTCCTCTCCAGTTATAAACAAAGTTTTCCTATATCCTAGCTCATCAATCTTCTTTGACAGAGGCCCTGTTTTTGCACAAGGCCAATCTAGATGTGTCGTTACACCTAAAACACCCTCTCGCATTCTCGCACTCAGTGCAACACGCATACCCATGGTAATGACCTTTCTCGGAAGCTTGGTACTGAAATCTCTAGGCTTGGGACCGAATGCTCGACCTCCACCAACAAGCATGGGAGACTGAGCGTCGCCGAGACGGGCTTTGCCGGTACCCTTCTGCGGACGAATTTTGGCACCTGATCCAGCGACCTCACCACGAGTTTTGGTGCTGGCCGAGCCTTGGCGAAGGGAATCGCGATAGTGAGTGACACAAAGATGGAGAATGTCACGACGAATAGGATGGTCAAAGACAGTGGGATCCAGGGAGACGACCATCTCAACATAGTGTGGCTCTGAAGATCTACGGTGAAGGGGTTGGCTCAGAGAGAGGATCATGGGTCGCAATACGGGTGAAGCTGATGGAATCATTAAACTTCAATTTGGCTACAACGCGTCAAGCATACCTGAAGGAACGGGAGCAGGGGATGCATTGGCCTCAGTAGCTAGACGAGCAAGTGCTGGTAATACAGGCTGTGAAGTCTAATTGTATGTATAAGTTGATTGATGATAATGTTTTCAAGGACTTACCAGACTCCTTGCCAACATGACCTAACTCACAAACAGTCTGAGAAGAAAATACCCGAAGCGGACCCAATGCTTAGTCACTTGGTGATTGCCGAAGAACTGGCTAGCTGCCCAAGCCACCCAAATCTGCCGTCAGATTATCGAAGCCGGCCTCGACGACCTAAAGAATCAAGGTATGTGTTCGTTGTGACTGTTCAGTATCCTTCTCATAAATTGTAGTACGCCCTTGCTCAGCTTTCTAAAAGATGGCATCTCAACCCAAGGCCGTTCAGACATTCGGCAAAAAGAAGGTAAGTCGTCCCCGCTGTCTTCAAGAGTGGTGATTAACACAATATTTGATTTGTTTAGACTGCCACTGCAGTTGCCCATGCAAAGGAGGGTCGTGGACTCATCCGTATTAATGGTTCCCCCATCCACCTTATCCAACCTGAGATTCTTCGCTTCAAAGTGTACGAGGCTGTTCTAGTTGCTGGCGAGGATTCCTTCAAGGAAGTCGACATCCGTGTGCGGGTAAGGGGTGGTGGTCACACTTCGCAGGTTTATGCTATCCGCCAGGCTATCGCCAAGGCCCTTGTTGCCTACTACGCGAAATATATCGATGCTTACAGCTCACTCGAGCTGAAGAAGAAGCTTATCGCATATGACCGTACCCTCCTGATTGCTGACCCCAGGCGGATGGAACCAAAGAAGTTTGGTGGTGCTGGTGCCCGTGCACGCAGGCAGAAGAGGTATGGAGAATTATATATCCGCTGTTACCGTAAGGAACTGATGTTTGTTCAGTTATCGTTAAGCGGCTGTGTCATGTACTTTTTCTTCTGGTTAAATTCTATCTGCTACCATGCCATGATGATAATATGTGATAATAACCTTGTGAGACATCACGTGACATGTGTCACTGCGACAAGACTAAGAGTGCTACATCCTCCGTGTTTGAAGGATATGTCAGATCTTCCTCCATCATCTGTTTCCCTCATCATCGAGTCTCCATTCTTTCATCATCCAGATGGCCAACGAATTCTTTTTTTTGTTGAGGCTGGCGGTATTTTGCATCGTCCACGCCTCATTAGAACCCTGAAGGTGTGAAGAACATACAGCACGCTTGTGCTTTTAGCCTCATCCATCAAATATTATAGAAACATGACGCTGTTATTTGCACGGATCCGAAGCACGCACAAATTATTCTTGTCGACCCGGACTCCTGGCAAGGAAAAGAGTTCATTCGTGAATGGGGTAATGACCAAAACAAGGTCGTCTTAAGCTACACCTGGGTCGTAAAATCCATCGATGCTGCAAAGCCCCTGCTTGAAAGAGATAACTGGGGTGGCTGCAAAACATATGACGATGGTCTTCCAATTTCCCGGCCCGTACTCAATGGAGACGAGGAAACAACAGTGTTTAAGTACGTATTGTATCTGTATCCATCTGATGAACTTACATCCTCTAGGTCCAAAGCAACGCCCATGAAGATCCAAGTCGGCTTCCCTGATGGGAAAGGATTTACAGACTCTTCGACCCAACATGCTTCAGTCGAGGATTCACTTCGAGAAAAAACCACACCTGTTGAAAACGGCGGCTCAAGTTCGTCTATCGTTCACCTTCCCTCTCATATGTCAAATCCAAGCCAATCTTCACATACTAAGCCTATGCCCAATCTTTCTTCCTCAGCATCAGACCCTGTACCTCTGTTCACTCAACAGCAGCGGGTCCCCCTGGCTATGCCACTCAGCATGCCTGGAATCAGCATGATGTCATTTCCACCACAAATGCTTAGTATGTTTGCGCAGCAGTCGGCAATTGCCCAATCTACCATGTCTGCACAACCTTCCTCCATGATGCCGCAGGTGCAAGAAAATTTTACTACTGCCTTGATGGATATCATGAGGATGTACGGTACACTGCCTGGAGGGGGCCTTGGTACGATGTCTCTGGGTCAGCGGCCCATGCTTCCAGGCATGATGGGACGACAGATGTCTCAGTCTGCTGTGAGTTCTGGAAGTGCATCAGTAGTTCTTGAAGACTCTCCTAGAGCGAGCAGCAACATAAGAGACTCTGGATCACCAAACCTCCTATCATCGCAAGAGTTGAACTCTCTATCTGCTCTTCATCCCTCTGTCAAGCGCAAACGCAACTTTAATGCAGTAGAAGATAGTTTCGGACATGAAGTACGAGAGACTGAGGATGATAATCACGAGGAGGACGATGATCCTTTGTTTGCAGCTCTACACAAGAAAAATAGGAGAGTCGAAGAAAGAGAGTCGAAGTCTATAAAAAAGAACACAGACACAAGGAGGGCGCAAAAGACCAGTCATCTACCGACACCATCACGAAACCAACACCAAACTTCCAGACCCTCCAACAGTAATGATAAGCTTTTTGTGCATGTCAACGGAAATCCGATTCAGTTCTTTGTGCAAGTGGATATGAATAACAGGCAGGAGGTGACAAGAGCAATCAAAGTATCCATTTCTTTCTAATATTCTCTAGTATAACTCAAGGACGTTTACTTACAGAAACATGGTGGGATGATAACTCCTCGTATCCCAGGAGCAGATTACGCAGTCTTGCATCCGTTTTCAACTTCATTCAAGAGTCTTTTAGGCCAAGCTGTTGGTGCTCAAACACGTGCCGTCACACATCATTTCGTCTTGGACTCTATTGATGAAGGCAGCATTCCTGACAACATTGGAGACTACGCCTTGAATACGAAAAAGTCTCCCCAAGCAAGGCAAAAATTTTTCAGAACCGCTGCTGAGGCCGAATCGAAACGGCTGGAGAAAAATACGAGACGATCGGAGAAGAAAAGAGCTGCGATAGGTATGAAGTATAATTATGTCGCCCGGTCTGAGGCACTAGAGATGGGTCCATCAACTTCGCTTTCATCAATATCTTCCTCGTCGGCGAGCACGGTCAGAAAAGCAATTCAGAAGCCTTGCTCTGTGCAAATTAAGGATGAAGAGAGGCATAGGCCAGTACCGGTAATCAATCCAAAAGCCTCGAGTCGAACCTCCAGCCCAATACCCACAGTAAAGAAACCTACTTTTCCGATGGCACAGTCGTTCTCTGGTCAAACTATGATCCCGGAAAAGATGGGGAAGAAGGGTTACTATCCGAAGGAGGTCACACCACCTCTTTCAGTTAAAGCACAGAGATTTGCAGCAGGATATCTATATACGCAAGAAGAGAGGGACTGGGCGGAAAGATATATCTTCATACTATTCAAACGGGATCCAGATATGTCACTTACGGCTATTGCGAAGGTTTTGCATCGTAAGGTATGTAAATGCTTGGCGAAGTTGTCCATCAAATGACTTTTCATCATCTCATTCCCAGCTTCCGCATCATTCGGCACATTCTTGGTCATCGTTTCTATTAGGGTCCTTCAGATCCGAATATGAAGAAACAAGGAAGAGGGGAGGAATCGCACACAGAAAGGAGAAGAGTAAATGGGAAGCCGAACAGGAGAAGGAGGAAGAAGTCGAGGTGAATAATTTCCAGACGATATCAGAAAAGAAACAAGAACCGGATCACATGAAGGTGAAACAAGAGAACGAAGAACTGGAAAAGTGGCACGAACACGCTGAGAAAGTGATAGAGGATCAGGCGAATCCCAGTTTACCGGGGAACATTACTCTGAAAGAGCTTTCTCAAGTATCTCCCACGCATATTGACTTAGATTCCAAAGTTGTGGAGGAAGTTAAAGGGGCATCCATAGGAACATCCGGAGTCGCGCAATACACGGAAGAAGAGGAGGCAGATATACAAACTCTCGTACATTTCTTTCTGTCTGGTGGAGATGACGGAGAGTCTGACGAATCCCTGATCTGGGCAAAGTTAGCAGAAAAGGTAATAGCTTTTAATTGCATGAGTGTAACATCAGGTTTGAACTTTTACTCAGAAGGTACACAGAACTGCAGAAGAGTGGGAGAAGGTCTTCAGTCAACATGACAAAGAAATAATAAGTCGATACCAAAGTTGTGTGACAGGCGGGGAGTAAGCAGACTATATAACTCCTATAATATAACTAATCTAATCACGCGAGTGTTGCCCTCGTCTAATAGTTTCGTCTAATAGTCTCACCAGCTCTTTTAATTAGTTTCTTGGTTTGAGATTATAATCACTAGTTCTGTGCATTGAGTATAAGTAAATGAGTGTCCTATTTGCAGCTAGACAGAACACGTTCGCATTCATTCCGAAGTTGAGGCTGTAGGTATTTCTGGGATAGGCGTGTTAGGCTTGAAGAACCTCTTTCGCTTCTCCTCAAGTGATATCCCTGGGGAACCCGCCATCCGACCAGCATAGTCATATCCGCCCACAACGGCTCCGAGAACTAGACAACCACCAAGGGCTGACGGGATAGAGCGTTCTGTCAAAACCTTGTAAATGTCGGATGCATGGAGACAGTGTCGTGGAAACATACTACGAAGACCAGCAAGAAAACCCGCCGCGCAAGCGCCCGTGGCACCATTTATTGGATCGTTCTTCTGTCGTAGATTGGCCATGCAGGTTTCCGTAAATGCAAAGGTGAATCCCATCGCAGCTAGTAATGTCAAAATAAATTGTGTGAGGGAGCGTGGGCTGTCAGATGAGCATATCGGTATACCAAGTCAAGCATATTTCGCGCACCAAAGAACCCAATGGTCCCACCTGTCCGCGTCACGAAGCCCATGGCACCTTGTGAATGGCTGCTCAGCGCATTCTGAACAGTGCTTGCAAAAACGCCGACACCGGCAGCCTGAAGACCAACGCGGCTGGCGTATGAGAGTGCTCCCTTGGTCTCATAGGTGTTTATGGGAATATCAATGCCGGCTGAGTTGATCATGGGGATGGAAGGGAATACCTATAGTCTGAGGGACAAGCCTGATTGGCCAATCCCGAACAACCGTGGTTAGGGTTTCCCAGAGAAAATATGTTTATGTTTTTATGAGGTTGCTTTTCTTGCTTGATAACCTAAGAAACGTAGTTTTCTATGGAAACAGAACAAACAAAGGTACCACAAGCCCTTCGTTGGTACAAAGATCCTCAGAATCATCATCCATTTCGGCTCTTTAAGAAAATAACGGTGATTGATAATTGATCCTGCCCTACAGCCTACTGCATAGGCTGATTGTATGAAAAGATAGGCAGTGAAGATCATCTGCGTTCACTTGCTTTGTTTCCCTGGGATGACAAATCATTGGGCATGCTTTGGCAAGGTTCATTAGCCACGGAAGAGAACCTCGCGAAATGGAAGGGAATGCTCAACAGGTTTCGAGATGCTACTGTTGTCTGTGGTGACACAGAGATCTATATCTTGTGGTTGAAGAGGAGGAAACACCCGCTCAAAATCACGATACCAGAGGTATTTTGCATTTACACTGCTTCCCTGATGATACAACTAGAAAGTCCTTGCAGATCCAAGACATACAAATGATACATGCCGATAAAACTCATGCAGCTTGGGTACTGTCGCCAAATGCTATTGAAGAACCTTGTGTCGCATTTTCTAGAGGATCACTGTTATGGATTTATAACCCAACTCGTAAAGGTCTATCCAGTTATCTGAGAGGTCATGGTGGGGTAAGAATTTCGCATTTAATACTCATGATTATGGATGACAGGTCCTGAAGGCTATAACATCTCTCGCAGTCCATCCTATTGTTCCAAACCTGTTTTGCAGCACCTCAAGGGATCACACAACCCGCATTTACGATCTCACCCTGACGCCACACAGAGGATTCAAAGATCGTGATGTGAACCCTCACTGGCCTCCTGGCACATTGCCAAGCAGAGCTGGAGCCCCTCATGGACTCCATATGAATGAGTTGGAGGGAGAAGGAATTGGACGGTGCATTATTGTCCTTCTAGGTGGAAGGGCTGGCGGTCATCAAGCTGCTGTCCTGAACGCGGCGAGTATCTCTGTACAATCTATATAGCTGACAGCTGAGCGGCATGATAGAGCTTTCACCCTAGCTATCCGATGATAGCAACTTGTGGCGTAAGTAGAAATTTGGTCGCCCAATTTTAACATTCAGACGCAACTTACTCCCTTTTTTTTATGTTAGATCGACCGTTGTATTAAAATTTGGCATGTTCATCCACGCAACTCTAGGCAGATCACAAGGGAAGACAAACCTCTGTTTAGCAGTAGTAGGATTCACCGATCGCGTGTCCTTTCTGTCCGCTGGTTGAATCACGAAAACCTCATATCACACTCTCCTTCTTCAAATCTACGAACCGACTCACTTGATACCGACAAAAGGGATACATGCCTAGCTCCTGGAGAAGTCGTTGTGTGGAAATGGTTAGGGTTGAATAGATTTTTCCCTCCACTTTACGATGAGTTAAAAACTGAAGGCAAATCACAGAGTATACTTCGTGGATGTGCATCGGTAAGTTGAAGAGCGCTTCTTGCCGCAGCGGACGATTTTTCATTCCAACGCCCTCGCAGGATTACCAGGAAAGCTGTAAGAAGACCTCTATCTATCTTTAGTAGACCTAACCAAATCTTAGCTTCCTTTACTATACTAGCGAATGGATCGTTTCCCGAGTTACGTCTGCAAATGATATCTCCTTCTGTCCATGTCTACGACTCCCCAACACATGATCCTGTCGCTACTTGTGTCATCCCTGCAGGATTGCCCTATGTCAAAAATACAATGGGCCCAGGAAAATCGCATGGACATTCTCCCAGAAATTCTAGCAAAGACCAGACTTCAGCAGAGGAGATACGGATTGTGGAGGACACGAGGACAACTCAGGAATCGGGTCAACAATTATACCCTCCAGACGAGCCTTCGCTCCTTACAAAATCCTTGTCTAATGGTCAAGTCCGAAGCTTTGCAGGTACTGTGACACTCATGCATGTACCCAGCTTACCTTTGAGAGGACCCTCGAGATTCCCTCTGGACGATCCAATGACGACGGTGGCAGAAAATTCTATGGAAAGAGGTGGTGATACCAAGCCACAGCTACATGGGTTGGGCACAATACATCCAGGACTCATTGAGAGAAACAACGCTCCACCAATAACTGGCTGGTTGCTAGACGTTCCCCTTGATGACGACGATGCGAAATATGAATCTTGGCCTATAGGCGACGCGATGCAGGTAGACGATCCGGTTGTTAGTAATGCTCAGAACACGAAAAACAAAGAGAAGGAGTTGGAGGAACCTATCAAGGTAAGGCTGCAGACTGCAGCGCTGGGTATGGGTGGCAAAGTCATTTTAGTGATTGGTACGAGAGGGAGGATATGGGTGTACCGAATGAAGAGTGGACAGTAGTGTTTATTATATGGACCTTCAGACACATCAAGACATCAAGATAATTAACAAACTGCTTGACCGACATGCTTGATCCCAGAACAGAGTCTCATACACAAGATATAGGTATCACAGACAGTCCCAAAAGCACTCTCCAGCAGAGTTGTCTCAAGTGTAATTGATTAAATATCAAACATCTTCTTGAATAACTTCTATCATAGATTTTGCGGTACTCGAACAGAGCCCACGGATGCCTGAGTAGCTTGCCACTGGAAATTGTTATTATTGGAAGAATATTTTATTATTCTACTATCATAATTAAATTGCTACTCTCTTCAATGGGTGAGGAGACAAGACTATTGGCAGAAGAAAATGATAAGCCACGCTATCTGAAGACGACGCCCTCTACGCGTACTGAATATGTTGAAGAGTGTTCAAACAATGACACTCTGTAAAACCTATTAAATACTCGCTGAAAAGCACTATGATGACTCACGACTTCGTGCATTACAAAATGCAGGTCTCTGTGGTTTTCAATCAAATAAGAAATATGCATATATAACTAATTTGAGGAAAAAGAGAAAAATGATAAGACGAAGATGCTATTTATATCTGGAGCTTGCTCTTTTGTTGAACTTTTCTGTCGAATTTCAAGTGTCGAACTTCAAGTTATGGACCTCATATTCAAATCTCTATCAGGTGTTTTGGATCCAGGTGGAATAGCTTTTGGCTACCTATTCTGGAATCATCTGAGACTTTCAGCTAGTGCTCTGATAGGAGAGTACTCAGATTGTTTAGGCCTAGATAAACATTGATCCGGAGTGAAGGAGTGCCGAAAATGAGATCCCTCCCAGCATACCCAGAGGGTTTCGAAATGATATATTTGGGAGTATCAATGAACGCATCTGACTGTATGAAGGACATCAAAGATGCTGGAGCAGTGTCATCCACAGATGGTGGCGGGGTGAACCCGCCTATCTGTCTCAAGGGACAAAATTTGATCCTTTGGATTGAACGAAGAGCATGTGTTCTTGAGCGTCTAGGCGAAAACCTGGGAATCAGTTCAAGTAATTTGGATCTGAATCATCCCGAGCGTTATTTTGGTCAGGTTCGAATGAAGAATTCTTTGTCTGGATGGAGCTGAGTGCTCAATGAAATGTTCAAAATTGACTGCATCGTGAGAGAGGGCAACAGAACTGCTGGAGCCTGAGTAAGCTTACACAATCCACATGGCGTGTTTCGTGTAAAATTTCTCAAGTCCTGTTGTTGTATCTAGTAGGTATTACATTAAGTAGTATCCATATCCGAGATCAAACCGTCTTACCTGTTACATGATGACTCACTGCCGAACGTCCGTACCCATGAATGTTCATGGGAATTGCGTCTTTTGTCGTCTGCCTTGATCTAGTACGTGAACGAGTGTCAGCAGCATGTCACTGGTGGCGATAACGTGCCTCCGAATTGGAAGGGCGTTTGAACAAATGTGACACAAGGAAAGATACTGTAAAAAAGCAGTAGGTGGTTGAGATATACAATGACAATACCCGAATTTCTGAGGTGGTTAGATGCGTGACTCGAGGTTTTTTTCGTTAGACACTTTCCGGGTCTTTCTGTGACTTCGCTGGATTACCAGCGATCCACTCAGTGATCCGCACCAGAATCATAAGAATTTCCAAAGTTCCGTGCTTTGGAGCATTTGTCAGACCGAACTGGGCAAGAATTTAACAGAGCCGAACTGTCAATTCAAATATATTGCCGAGAAGAATCGTTCTTGACGCTTGCCCTGATCAATATTTTGCTAGAAGATTTCTAAAAAAAAAGCACTCTAATATCTACAGCCAAGGTTCTAATGTTAAAATCATCAAGAATGAGTAGAATATGAAAATCTAGTTCAGCCAAAAACCACATCTAGTGGTGTTTATTATCTTTGCACCAATCTTAACAATTTGACAGACAAAACTGCAAACCGCCACCGAATAACGTCATGTCTTGAACAGATCCAAACAAATCATCAAAGCCTTATGATATCAACGTAGCAGAGCCGAGAAGGCATTTTTCATTTCCGTTGCAGCTCAAATCATCATCAGCTAGCTCCTTTCTGATCGCATGGCTAATGACCCTTCGCAACGTGCACTGGCTGAGTATTGATGATCACGCCTGACCCCACTAAAACAACCATCCAACCCTTGAGCTCCACATGCACAACATACATAGAAGGCCTCAGTTTGTACGTCATGAAGTTATCTTTTATCATTCAGAGCACTACTTAATTAATATTTTACAGCTCTTTCGATTGATGATAGGCCAGAACAAAGGACAAAAACAACGAGCATCGAAGGTCAGCGCGGGCCGAATTCTGAACCAAAAAATTTACCGGGGACGATAGTGTCATGTCATGTCAAAAATCATGCGCGAAGTTGAGGGATCAGCATATCAGGGTGCTGCATCGGTTGAGGAGCATATGAAACGTATGATGTATTTTGCTTCACATACGGATGGGAGTGAGATGAATTTGAGTCTGCGCTTGATTCTCGATCATCTGGTGGAAATCGAGGGGGCACGGGTATAGGGATTGTATTGTTGTGGGAAATGATGACAGTGACAGGGGAAAGTTTGGATTCATAATTGGCGTTTGGCTGTGTGCGAAGCGAAGAGCATGACTGGAAATGAGAATGAGAACGAGATGGAAAAACACTTCTTCTGTCCTGACTATGACAGAGATTATAGTGGTGGGATTGAGGCTGATAATCAAGGCGCTGGTAAGTATGAAATGATTGCTCTTGTATATTATGTTTGATGAATGTAGAGTCGAGATGGGGAAGAGTAGTTGAACTCATATTTGTATGCTGTTCCTGATATTGGCCGTGCTTTCGATTCAAATCCTCCATCCATGGAATTGAAAGGGCAGGGAGGCGAGATCCGCCGTGCCCGGAATTCAAAAGACCTATAGCTGGAGCCGGAGAAGGCGGAAATGGTGCCGAAGATGGCGAATTTGAAGAAGCTTGATAGGTCGATGTTGGGGTAGATGAGGAATTACTTAGAAGAGTAGCTGGAGGCGTTTGAGGTCGAGCTCTCCGAAGTGACGAACTCTTGCGATAGACATCGCGCAGTGACTGAATACATGAAAGGCATTAGACAACAGAAGGAAGGTGGAAGAGCACTGCATAAAGGCTATCAAATCAATGAGAGACTTACATTGACAGGTCTTGTTCCAGATGAAGAGGAGCGCCCTTGCGAGTACATGTGTGTGATAGGGGGAGGAGGAATGAACGGCGAAGCTGCTGGGGAAGTGTATATAGGCGTCATAAAAGGAAGGGGATGGTAGGGATGAAAATGAGACACAACCCGAGCATGATGATGCCTGGAAGAAGATGAAAATCGGTTGTTCTTCACTCTGCCTACTGTAGGAGAAATATATCCAGCCATTTGTAGCGGCACTGGAGGAATGTATTTTGACGGAGGAGGGCGCAATCGACATGTCTGTGGTGGTGATGGTGGTATTTGAACATAAGATGTTTCAGAGAGTAAAGGAGGTACACAATGGTGGTATGTTGGGGCCATTGGATAGGACAGTGATGCCTTATGTATCAAAGGTTCTTCAATTGAGGGAGACAATTGGCGAGGGACTGGGGGGAGACCTGGAGCACCTGGGGCGGCAGACTCAAATCCTTTCCTATGTTGCTCAGTGTAGTGAACCCATTTAGTGACACGGGTCTGGGTCTGGATAAAGCGCTCGTAGGCTTCTGGAGAGTAATCATACTCTGTCATTGTAGTGGAAGGGAGAAGAAGGTCGTCTGAAAAACGGGTGCATTCAGCATATATAAGGGATCAAGGAAGGACGGACCCCGGAGGTTAGCGATAACTGATTTGGAGGTAATGCGGGGAGCCTGTGCCGGTTACCCGTGGATAAGTACTGGGCGAAATTTAAGGCCTTGAGTCCCTCCATTTTCCATGCAACCACGGCAGTCAATGGAACCCTGTGGGTCTTGTAGTGCTATTCAGGCAAGGTCTCAGAGAAACCAGAAGTGTACGCCTGTACAGGATACAACAATAGGCTGCTTTCATTCGCCTTGGTGAAAATTGTTTAGCCGACTTCCGGATCTTTTCTTGATGACCCTAGATTCCCAGAAGCGGAAGTTCTTCGGTGACTTGCAAGATAGCCTCTGCCCCCGGCATCTCACTTCATTCTCTGCCGGGACCGCGAGCGGAACGTCCCAGGCTAAATCTATTGTGTGCTCTAGGCCTAAAGATCAGCCTGACTCGTGAGGTATCCATGTGCTCAACTGCGTTACCACAGAGCAAATTATACAACAAGTGGGTTAAAATGCAAGTTAGTCGCAAAAGGGTGTCTATTTTGGGCACAGTAGTGACCGTGTTACTGTTCGCAACGGAAAGTTCTCAACAGCTAGTTTCTTGGCCTCTACTTCAACAGTCTCTCTTTTACTTCTCAACCTCCTGTTTACTTGCCAGAATGGCGAGTTACGGTTCCCTGAACCAGACTCAGCAAGGTCTGAATGCTAACCATCCTTATGCTGCGGGGGACCCTTATTATGCTGAATCTACTGGTTTTATCACACCACAACAAGCCGCCAAAAAGCGTGGCATGAGCAACTGGATAAAATTTGGCATCCCTTTTATTATCGTCGTTGCTGTTGCGGCAGTATTGGGCGGTGTCCTTGGCAGCAGAAAATCCAACAATGACGTTGCAACCAGCACCTCCGGCAACAGTAGTAGTGTAACTCACGGATCAGGTGCAGCTCTCAACCTTGCAGACTCACGATTTGCTACTGCAACGAATAGCAAATATCTCGAACCGCTTTATCCATCAACCGTGTGTACATATCTTCTCTAATTAATGCGCTGTCTCAGCTTATTATATTTCGCCTAGACTGCTGCTGCTTTTTCTACTCCTACCTTCCGCTCAGCAAGTAATGACGTTCCATCCTGGCCTCAGGAAACCTTCCAACCTGCCAATCCATCTCCTACGAACGTTCGTCCAGACCGACCCAGGCTTATTGCCCCTGCCTATAAATGGGTTGCCCTCCCAAACCTCATCGCTCAGGACCCATACCTTGAAGGATGGAACAATACCATCTTCAGCAATGCCACCGATTATTTTAACTCTCCACCTGTTCCGTACTTCATGGATGGGGACAGTGGTATTCTCGATGTTGCCCGTGAAATCAAACAGAGACTAAAGGCATTTGCCTATGTATACCACCTCACCAATGACACCAAGTGGGTTGACCGAGCATGGAGTGAAATCCAGGTGTGTTAGATTCTAGTCTGACTATTTATTGTGTCCTGATGCTCTCCGAATAGAACGCAGCCGGGAACGGTACCAACCAATTTGGCCCACCTAGCGATAGATGGAACTCCAATCATTTCTTAGATACCGCTGAGCTGTCTGCCGCTTTCGGTATCGCCTATGATTGGCTTTATGATATGTGGTCGGACGATCAGAAGACTATGATGAGGACGACCATGATTCAATATGGTTTACGCCTTGGCCTGGCTGTTTTCACTGACCAAGCTTCCTATGGTTGGTGGAGTAACAACATTACTGGCAACTGGAACTGTGTTTGCAATGGCGGTCTAACACTTGGCGCCCTTGCCATTCTTGGTGATGATACTACAGGAACTGCCAGTCAGTTACTTGGGTATACCATTGCCAATGCCAAGGCGAACTGTGCCCTTGGCGTTACTGATGATGGAACATGGACTGAAACAGCCAACTATTGGTACTTTGGTACAACAGGTCATGCCGAGATGTCTTCCGCCCTGCTTACTGCAACAGGTTCCCATTATGGCCTTATGGACGTAAACCCCAATTTCTCAAAGACCGGTGATTTTCATATGTACGTCAATGGACCTGGCACCCTCTTCGACTACGGTGACCATGGTCCAAACAAATACTCTTCAACTGCCAACTGCATGTTTCTTTATGCTACTCAGTATCAAAAACCCCAATACGCTTTGTTCCAGCGCGACCAACATGATGCAGCCGAGCCCTGGAGTATGTTTTGGTATGATCCGAGCGTTGCTGGTGCCTTCTGGAATGGTGCTCCCTTGGATCATTTCTTCGACAACGCTCTCGATCAATGGGGATCCATGCGCAGCAGTTGGACAGATAGTCATGCGTCGTATGTGGCCATCAAGGCGGGTAAAAATGTAGGCCGTCAGACGCATAACGACCTCGATGTGGGTGATTTCGTACTTGATGCCTTGGGCACTCGTTGGGTTGGTGAATTTGGTTCTGCCAATTATCTTTCTCCCGGGTACTTCAGCAATGATACCCAAGGCTCGGAGAGGTGGATGTACTACAGAAAGATGACTGAGGGTCAGAATACCATTCTCGTTGATCGTTCCAATCAACTGGTGGCTGCTGCACCTACCGTGAAACATGATACGTCTGGAACCACCCAGGGCTCGAGCACGGTGTTTGATGTTCCCGCTGACTCGACCGCCTTTTGGGTGGCTGACATGACGACTGCCTATGCCAAAGCGTGCGTGCCAAAGGATAAGCAGGAGAAATTACATCTGATCTTAATCTTCCGAAAACAGGACATCGGTGAAGCGGGGCATCCGATTTTTGAACAAACGTCGTCAGGTCCTTTTGCAGGACGAGATCAACTCTCAAGGCACTGTTGATTGGAACATACACACCAACGCGACCGTGACGACCAATGGTGCCTCTGCGACCTTGAAGCTTGACGGGCAAACGCTGATGCTGACGTTACTGAATCCGCCCACTGGTGCAACATTTACCACTCAAACACCATCAGTGCGATATCCATCGGATCCCCAGCCTCCCGAGGCGGACCAGCCAAATCCCGGCGTGACCACAGTGTCAGTGAGTTTACCTGCTGGGCAGTATTCACTATCCTTCCTGTTCGACCCGCAGTGGCCGGGGATGCAAAGCAGCGACTATGTAACGCCCCCTTCTGTCGCTTTAGATAGCTGGAGTCTGGAGAGCCACAATTGAGTGGACTCATCAAGTAGTGTAGTGTAGGTATGCTCAGAGACGATTTCAATTATAATGGACAGGACTATAAATTGTACGACATGCATGAGAATAAATGAAGGAGCGTGAGATGAGTGGGTGAGTTATTTGGCTGGGTTTGTGTTTTGTCTGTTCCGTCGCCCGACTGTGAGTGTTTTGGTGTTGTCTGGGATACGGTTGATGAGGATTCCAGGAGACAGCGTGCAGCTGACCACTCCTTCATCGTCCAACTCGCATTCCAATGTTCTTGCCAGCACGCGACTCCCTCGTCGCCTGTCTTGCTCTTGTCGTCGCTGTTCAAGCCGGCGGCGAGTTTCGACTTCGACGCGTGAACAGAGAGCACGCCAGTCTGCAGAAAATCAAGAGGTTTCCGCAAACGGGTTCTTCTTCTGTGATCAGTGTTGGTAGCGGCCCCTCCGAGAGCCCATCGTTTTCGCTCCTTCCCCTTCCTTCTTCCGCCCTTCCCTCTTCCTCTGTACCAGCCACCTCTCAAGTCCAGACCCCCGCACCAGCAGCCTCTAGTCCAATCGTCGATTCTGGCTCTACCAGTGCTTTCAGTACCTCAAGTCAAAGCGAGGCTGGCCTCCTCGGTGTGAGTGAATTATCATCAAGTTCCTCGACGCTCGACGCTCACCTGCGCGCAGGCGCTCAATGGTGTTCTAGGTGGCTCATCCAGCTCCTCTAGCAATCCTTCTGGCTCCTCTTCCACTTCATTTACTTCCACTTCTTTGACTCCTACCACTCCTTCTACCACTCCTTCTACCTCTTCCTCGTCATCCTCATCGACTTCTTCGCCAACGGCTGCCCCTGAAAACCCCACAACCCCTACCTTCCTTGATAGCTCCTCCACTTCCTTGACTCGCAAACCGACCGTGACCGTTGTCGCTACTGAGAACCCAGAGGAAGCAACTTCAGTACCCAAACCTACCGGTGCTGCTCAGGCTAAGAGTACGACATTGATGATTCTTATCATCATTGCTTCCTCGATTGGTGGAATTGCTATCCTCTGGACTATCTTCAGGAAATGGAAGCTTGGCCGTTCATCCAAGTTTGATGAGCGCTTGCAACCGATTGATTGGCAACCAACAGAAGCTGATCGGGATGCTGCACCCATACCTACACACAGGAGAGCGCCATCGAATGCATCTTCATTCCATTCCTCTTCTGCCCACGGTCATACAAACGGTGGGATCCAGGGTCGCACCTCCCCCTTACAACCTATTCCTGACCACGACTTCACTGCTGGTGCAGTGCCTGTCGGTGGATATGCAGATTTAGCTAGGGGTCCAAGCCCTCCTATGGGTGAGGTAAATAGAGGACATATGCCAATGGCAAGGGGATATGAGTATGATAATGCTGTTCCGCTCCACTACCAGGCTGGCCCAGGAGCATATGGCGCCTATGACTATAATCAAGGCGTTAGGTATTAGATATCAACCATTTGGATAAGTTACAAGACCATCTCGTGATCTTATACTACACACCATGTCTCCATCGGGGGCCTCATACAATAGCCGCTGGCTCAGCAATTTCCATTTTACCTGTGGCTATATCTCCTGTTTCTCTTTTCCAATATCTACCTGCTACCTCTTCTAACAAGATCTGATTGCGATGACTTCTTGTTCGTTGGTCTCCAACTAAATTTTTCTTCATGGTGATAGCTCCTTTGTGATAACCTTAAAAAATCTTTTCAATTTTTCAATGTTCTCAAGTGCTTCAGTTCAAATGAAATACAAGTTAGCTTTAGTCAACAAGCAGCTGTTGATCTTTCTCATCCTTTGCTGCTAAATGTCCAGCATGGTTTTACTGTCAATGAGAAGGGATGATGGTGGGCATATGGAGCTTCGAATCCAGTTCTCTACATTTCGCCAATTTGGACGGAATTGATTTTCTTAATCACATACTAAACACAAACAAAGCAAGCTGCTGGTAAACAGTATCGTGCGGCGATCAGCTTGCTTTTGTTGTCGTCTTATCGTTGCCACTACTCATTCTCTAGCTACTGTCATTGATCTGGCAATCATATAGGGTCTCTGGGTTCTGTGGGCCTGAAGACCCAGTCTATGGCATGTGGACAAACATCCTCACCATATTGTTGCACAACTACCTCAATGTCTTTATCATCAATCCCCAACTCAGCATGTACCTTCAAACCAGGGTTTAATGGAGAGCAGATCACCCAGACACACTTTCTTAGTGCACCCATCTTGGTTGAACTCAAAACTTCACCAAATCACCATCATCAGGCACTGGAGAATGGTGGACATTCACAATTATGTGTAGCAGACAGGCAAGGAATTGGATAAAGGTGATGTAAACTGGTCAGATTTTTTAGCCTCTCTGATTATTACTATTTGCTAACAGAGGGTTGACTGGGCAGATCACAAATATTATGGAAGAAGATATAACATTTTGGCAATTAGTTATAGTTTATGATATCTTAATTTATATTCTGATACACTTGTTTGTACTTCAAGTTGACATTATGATTTCTTACTCTTTTTTATATAGCATT
>Ga0153986_1000093_pt1 | contig 26706 bp, 39 predicted proteins | sample TSGA070MetaG_FD_104724 | JGI IMG/M metagenome (GOLD analysis project Ga0153986, IMG submission 104724) | Attine ant fungus gardens microbial communities from Georgia, USA - TSGA070 MetaG | ecosystem: Host-associated > Fungi > Mycelium > Unclassified | place: USA: Georgia, Alexander Wildlife... | reverse complement strand
GGTCAAGCGATTGTTGAAGGAGCGCCTCATCACGACCAAGATTGCCGGTCAATATCTGCCCTTGGAAACCGAGGCAGACGAGGTCACTATTTGTGTTCATTCTGATACACCAGTGAGTACACATGTTAAAAGTGTTCCCATATTGGTGCTAAATCGGCACTTGAGGGTGCTGTAGATATCGCTAAGCTGGTTAGGAAGCTTGTGGATGAGCATAACCTTACCTTTTAATCTCATGAATCTGAAGCTCCATGCACCACGAGACTTGGTCAATGATCTGTCCATCAGCAGGATTCATAAGGAGGAAAGTCTCAAAAAAGCTTCTTCTAATCTCCCGCCGCTACAATTCTCAGCCTGAACAGAATCTTTCTACTGTATGAAAATAATGGCAGACAAAAACCACGTCGGGCATACTCTCCTGGTTGCTAATCGTGGTGAAATTGCCGTGAGGATTTTGCGTACAGCAAACCGAATGGGTCTCCGTACTATTAGTGTGTATACACCAGCTGATGCGACTTCTCCCCATGTTGAGATGGCGGACATCTCTGTGCCCTTGCTGCCTCCAATGACGAAGTCTTTTTCTGGATCCCAACCAACCGAAATTGAAAGTGCAGCATATCTCTCCTTTGATTATTTCATCCAAATTTGCATGGACTATCATGTCACACTTTTACACCCTGGATATGGTTTCCTTTCAGAAAATGCTGAATTCGCAGAGATGGTCATTGCGGCAGGAGTAACGTGGTTAGGTCCAAGTCCAAGAGTCATTCGTACTATGGGGTTAAAACATGAAGCACGGAAACTTGTCACAGATGCTGCTAGCTCCAGCGGAGAGTTTGGACTGCGCGTAGTACCTGGTTCGAATGGATTGATAACGAGTCCCGAGGAAGCAGAAGAGGTAGCGCGGAGACTTGGATTTCCTTTGGTATTCAAGCCAAGTGCTGGTGGTGGAGGCCTTGGCATGGTTGTCTGTGAGCAACTAGAAAATGTCATGACTGCATTTGAGAGTGCGAGCCGCAGGGCTGAGGTATAGTTCCGTTATTCTCAAATCTTTTCGTCTGAAATGAATAAACAGGGGCTATTTGGAGATGCTGGGATTTTCCTGGAAAGGTATTTTCCCCGCGCAAGACACATTGAGATTCAAGTATGTCATCGGCGGCGGTTCTTTGATGAACAGAGGTTGTTTATTAACACAGGTATTCGGTGACGGCGAAGGCAAAGTGATACATCTGGGAGAGAGGGAATGCAGTCTTCAACGAAGGCATCAGAAAATTATTGAGGAATCTCCCAGCCCTTTTCTTGAGGATCGTCAGGGTAAGATCTACCACATGTCTTGCTTCTGTCATTAACACTATTGAAGCAGAGCTGCGAGAGAAGATGTGTGCCGCTGCTGTCATACTATGCCGTTCCATTCGATATGAATATGCAGGTAGACCTGATCTATATCTCGGTATGTCAGTATCTGAACCAATAACATTTAGGGACTGTGGAGTTTCTTGTCGATGATTTGACTGGATCCTTTTATTTTCTGGAAATGAACACGCGCATTCAGGTTGAACATCCAGTCACTGAAATGACCTATTCAGACCTCGATCTTGTGGAGATGATGATCCTACATGGTATCGCAAAACGGGATATGAAACGATCGCCCATTCAATTCAATCAAAGCATGTACGATCAACAGAGACAAAATGCCAAAGCCTCTGGTCGAGGGTATGTGATCGAAGGTCGTGTGTATGCCGAAAACCCCGCGGATTCATTTGCGCCCTGTCCTTGTACTTTACAAAGTGTTCAATTGGAGAGCAAGCACGAATGGCTGAGGATTGATACCTGGGTGAACATGTTTTGAAACAAGCAATCTCTGAAGGCTAAATTTAGCACAGATATCAACTGGGATGCAAATAACATCACACTTCGATCCTTTGCTCGCCAAAGTCATTGTATATGGGAGCACACGCAAGGAAGCGATTTTTCGGTTCCTCAAGTCCCTCCAGGAATGTCAAGTATACGGGGCCCCCAATAACGTAGAATATCTCGCAGCGGTAGTATCCAGTCCTGAGTTTTTTTCTGGCCAAACTACGACTACCTTCCTAGATGATTTCCACTACATCCCATGGTACATCACAATCACTCTTGTGTGCTAAAGCTTGGCTTATGAATCTTCCAAGTGCCTTCAAAGTGATATCAGCAGGCTTGGAAATGTCTATACAGGATCTGCCCGGGCGTATGATTGGCAAAGGGGTACCCCGAAGTGGCCCGATGGATCCCATTGCATTTTCAATTGGGAACTTTCTTGTTGGGAACCAGAGAGAAACAGAAGGATTGGAGATTATCGTTGTCCCAGGATTACCGGCATGTTTTCGTTTTTTATCATCTGCAGACATAGCAGTCACTGGTCGGGAAGTCACAGTCTCGCTGAATGAGGTCGAAGTAGCTATGTGGTCTCGACTTTCTGTTCCTCCTGAGACGATGCTGCAAATTACCGCAAGTCCAGGAGGAAATGATGGAGGGCTGAGAGCTTATCTGTTGGTGAGAGGAGGGTTCCCAAAGATACCTCCATATCTCGAATCCAAGTCAACTTCTGTTGGTATTGGTGGGTACCAGGCATGTCGTATATCCTGCAAAGTTCATCAGATATTCTGACAGCAACGCTCTAGGGTCGTCCGATCATAATAGGTGATTTCCTTGAACTGCAGAAGAATCACCCAGCGCCCTTCCAGGAACCTCGACGACAGCTAGCCCTCGAGATATTACCTGCTTACCCAAGAGACTGGGTTATACATGTTCTCCCTGGTCCCCACGACAATGAAGAATTTGTCACGAAGGAGGGAATTGCGAAATTCTATTCGACGCGTTGGCTAGTCAGTCCATTGAGTAACAGAATGGGAATTCGCCTTGAGGCTTCCGAAAAGATCCAATGGTCTCGGCTTGACGGTGGGGAGGGTGGTGCGCATCCTAGCAACATTCTCGATAATGGGTACATCATTGGATCCGTCAACATCAATGGGGATACCCCCGTCCTCTTGACAAATGAAGGGCCGGATATGGGAGGGTATGTTTGCCTATGCACTGTGGTAACGGGAGAGCTGTAAGCTGCTATTTTACACCTGCATGAATTCATCCCATATTCATATCCAAAGGTGGAAGCTAGGACAATTAAACCCAGGCTGCACAGTGCAGTTCCGACGCATTTTTTACAGTGTTGCTATCGAGATCAATAATCAAAACGAACTCTATTTGGCAAACATTGAGAGAATCGCATTAGGACAGAGAGTTGACTATCAAGCATCGCTGTTCGTTGATGTATTAAAAGATACAGCCTACTCGTCGCTGCTGAAAGAGAAGATATCGGATGGGAAGAAGTCCTTTGTGCTAAGACAAGTAAGCCCAACAGCAACTTCAGCCAAATTCGGACTTGATTTACTGATCGCTCTAACAAAAAGGTGGGGGACACGGGTATTCTGGCAGAATTTGGCGACATGGAACTGGACTTTATCGTACGGGCCAGAGTTCAAGTTTTCCTTGAGCGGCTAACCTCCAGAAATATTGTGGGCCTGAAGCAGACCAGTCCGTGTGTACGATCCTTTCTGGTCAGCTGTCTACTCTGTATTGCTGGCATGGTCATCCAATTGCAGACGATATTGCTAGGTTCACTACGAGCCTAATCTCATCACACAGTCTGATCTAGTTCATGTGCTGCTCCACATAAATGAGTCTATTCCGGAAGACCTATCACACATAACATTTCCTGGGCGAAGAATAACCTTTCCTATCGTTCTCGATGATCCTTGGAGTCAAGATGCAACCGATCGATATATGCAACTCATTAGAGACACCGCTATATATCTGCCAAGTAATGTAGAGTATCTGGTAAGGAATAACGGACTGTCAGATGCAGGCGAGATGTTCGAGAAGTTCTTATCAACTGACTGGGCAAGGCATATGTTATTCGATTTTTTCCATATCTGATTTACAATCTAGATTGTTCTCGGGGTAGGCTTCTACTTAGGATGTCCATTCCTTGTGCCAGTAAGCTGTCAATGTAATGTACTAAGACTTGTGAGCTTCTTCTGATAGTTATACCTAAGATGGATCCTCGATGTAGATTACTCGGCCAAAAGCTGAATCCTTCGCGTACTTTTACTCCTCGGGTGAGCCAGAATGATCTATTCCTTGGAATCTGCTGTACTTGAATATGCGTTCTTTTTAGGGTGCTATAGGATTAGCTGGTCCTGTAGCGGCTATCTATCCTATTGAATCGCCGGGAGGTTATCAGCTTTTTGGCCGTACGCTTCCGCCATGGCAGACTTGGGGCAAGGGAAAAGATTTCTCACTCAATAAGCCTTGGCTGCTCGAGCCTTTCGATCAGGTATGCATTCCTCAAAGTATCATACAGCTGATAAATGAAGGTCAATTTCCTCTTGTAGTTGCGGTTTGAGCCTGTAGATGTGCAGACATATGGGAAGGTTGGTTCTACACGAGGTGGAAATGCTTGTAGCCATTGATCTTACCGGAGTAGCTAGAAAGGGCCTTCAATCAGGGTCGTTATGACTTCAAAGTAAGTGCGATCAAGTGTACGGGAAAAAACTAATTGGAATACCCAAAGATAGAACCGAGGACTCTGTCCATGCAAGATTATGCTGCTTCACTTTCTGCCATTGAAATTGGAACTTTTCGTCAACGCCAAAAAGTAGCAAGAGCAGAGCAAGCTGCAAGGTAAACTCAGGGGCTATCCGACTGAGATAGTCAGAATTGACAAGATGTGGCAGAGAACGTATATTGCTGTCGGAGTGGGAAGAGCGCAATGTTTTACGCAGGAAAATTGAGATGCAAGGTTGCAGAATTGGAAGTAAGTAGAAGATTACATTTTAAGTTTACGCTCATCAACCTTTGTTTATCAGAGGAAAACGCAAAACTTACGACCATTGATGCAACGCTTTACGCATCTGTCGGAAGGATTTGCTGTGTGGTGGACGAAGCAATTACTTCTATGGAGCAAACACTACTTGTCCTGGTATCAATGAAATCGGAGATAGCAGTGAAACCTCAGCATCCCGAGCATGTTGGCAAGATAATACATGGCTTTGGAATCGGAATCAAAGTTGGGGGGTTAGTAAAACCCGGAGATATCTTGCTTGTTCTACGCGTATAGTTACAGAATAGGGTCTACTTGATGAAAATGGCGGTTCGAATCATTGATCGATATCCAATAATGAAGCCATCTGCACTTTTGACAGAGTCTGAAACAGCAACGAGCCGATAACCAAGGAGTGTGATTTGTTGCATTGATTGGTATGTTGAGTTGGTGCTTGAACTACCCTAGCGATTCAAGCGTAAGCGGTCTATTCTTAGACTGTGCCCCTTTGTTATTGTGAAAATCTCGGTTCAGGGGTACCTGTAAAGAGAGCAAGAGCTGGAATAATCGCGCCAGGGTAAACTATTTGTCCTCAATGAACTCGCGAAGCCATAGGCAATGGGTATGACTATTACAACTAAATTCCACAAACTGAATGTCCCACGCTGATGCACAGAAAAGCGGTGGAGCGGCTGACTAAGCCTCTGTACAGCATTTGTATGTGGTCAGGCGAAAGGGGCTTACTTGGTCAGCAACTACCACCATGAGCACTGTTGCGGACAGAAAGGTTAGTCTACTTCACAATTAAACGTCTATAGCTCTCACAACCCCTTGCTCTAGATGTCGAGTGCGACTCCGAGCAAGATGGCCATGTCGAGGGCCCTCGGAGCAGCGTTCCTGAACCACCAAGTCGAACAGCTTGAAAAATCTGTATCTGCAAGTAGTCCGTCGTCCTGCAACTGGAGAGAGCGCAGAAATATTTCTACGACCCAGGATAATAACGCTCCTCAGTATCGCAAACGCACGCCGATGGCTCCTGGTATAAAGATTGTCCATAGGAAAAACGGGAGCGATACGACTACCTTTGTTGTTCAAGACAAATCAGCACCGAAGGAGACATTTAACGGCAAGCCTGCAGCTACAGAATATCCTTCCTCAAAGCCCACTAGACAAAGAGGAGATTTTGGGGACAATGATGCCGACATCATCATCGTAGATGCCAGTGTCCTCGTTCATGCGCTCTATCAGCTCAAGAAGTGGAGTAGAGATGGTCGAAAGGAGATCATTATTGTTCCCCTCGAAGGTTTTCCTGATGTTCATATCATTTTTGGACTGTTACTAACATAGCTCACAGCTTTGAACACACTCGATCTGCTCAAGAAGGGTACGAGCCCTCTGGCTCAGCGTGCTCGTGCGGCTTCCCGTGTTCTTGAAGCACAGGTTGGAACCAACCCTCGTGTCCGTGTGCAAAACGATGAGGCATTTGTACTTTGGGATCAAATATCCATGAAAGATGTATCCAGTGACGACGAAGTTGATTCAAGAGCCCCGCACTCTCCTGAGTGGGTGCGTCGTACGATATGCTGTGCTCGCTGGGAGGTCGATAACGCAGATGCCACTTTGCGTTTGGCTGGAAATGGTCGTTTGGCAGAAGGAGAAAATATGAATAAAGAATACAGGGTTGTCCTTGCCGTCCTTTCGGGTTCCCATCATCTTTCCCCTTCAAACCACACTCTCCGACTTGCAGATTCAAACGATAACTCTATGACTCCTGTTCCTCTTCCTGCCCCATCTATCCCTCACACCAACAGGTTTGAAGTGAGGTCCTCTGGAGTTTTAGTCGCAAAGTGGGCGGAAAAAGCTGGCATCAATGTGTTGTCTGTTGAGCCGACTCTTCCTGGGCGCGGTGCTGCTATTGGTAACGATGAAGACGAGCGCCCGAAGCGAGTCCATCATTCTCATCATGGATCGAAAGGCAGGCGTGCATCAAACGCCGATCATCCCCAACCACCCAAAGCTTGCCTAGTCGAACGTCCACCGGCAGTGATGGCTATGATGGAAGCGGTCTCTCAGCCTCGTCGTGTTGTCCGCGTTCTTGCTCGTGGCGAGAAGTTGGATCCGTGAGTTTTATGACTCTGATCTAGAAGGTGAGTTTGATTAAGTTGAATCGTTCAAATCAACCTGATAGCATCACAGTAACAGGTATTCACTGTTGGCTCTCGGCCAACTGGGTCTATGTCGTTTGCCCGCGCTTCATTCTCGTGTCCGAGCCTCTGTCTGGAGTTCGGCGGCTGGGTAAAAACTTCCCGGGCTCCGTTCACTCATTCCAGCTTCACGCAATGAGTTGTCAGAATGCGATGTATTTCCACTCGAGATTTCGGAGTTCTCCCAGTCAATGTTTTATCATTCGAGTCATCCTTCAGTTTCTCTACAACAATCATCAACTTCAGATGAAATGTTTGGACAGTACATGTTTATGGCAGACTGCGAGAAGGAAAGAGTCAGTGGCTCAGATATCTGATATGGATTATATACTATCATTACCTCTTTCTATTCACCAGTCATGTTCCTCTACAGGATGAACTTCGTTTACCGTTTTTAACTCATGTTCCGGTCTCCTTCATGATTTCTATCCCGATTTGACCTCTGAAATTTTTTTGAATATGATTGAACTATATGTTGATGAGTCAATAATTAGTCATATTGCTTATCTGAACGTAGGATAACTGATTTTTTTCTTGTGCTTGATTAAGCTAACCCAGGGTCACTCATCCAATCATTAATGGACACTCACAAATTGAGGGTCATTCAGGTCCAGATGCCAAAGGGAGCAGATACATACATTGACTACCTTAAAGTATTATCAAGCCAAACATGTGCCCGTGTATCGCCTTCCTCTAAGCGAATCCAGCTTTCAACTCGTGTGCGTCGACTCTCATGGTCCCTGATGTCGGACGCATGGAACACAAAATTGCGAACACCATAGCCCCATGATGGTTGACCATATCCCCCATAGCTGTGAAACTTTTCTTCAACACGAACACCTTTGAACCCAAAGAGATGAACATGAGAACCTACCCTGAATGTTTGTTGAAACAAAAAATGATGTCTTTTGTTGGCTCGCGGGCACACCACTCATTTCCATGATCGTGACCGGAGACCACAGCGACGAGATTCTGCAAGTTCTGTTTCACTGCATTCCAGAAAGGAGCATCATTTCCTACGTCCACAGGGTTGACTGTGGCTTGGACGGAACCCGAGCCACTGAGTGAGTCGGCTAGGTAATTCAAATTTGATGGTATTTATTTTATATAGTAAAAAATCACGAAAAAAAGGTGAACATACCATTCAAACCTGGATTTTTTTGGGGAGTGATGGTGTTTTGCACTGCTGTCATATAGTGCCTTCATAGTTCAGTGTGAGGAGCTCAGAAGTTTTTCCACAAAAAAAAAGTAGGCACTGACGGAGGTATATGGACAAAGGCGAGGGTGGAACGCCTGGTCGCGGGGCCCCATGTCTCTTCCATTAATTTCGTCTCGGATTCTATCCATCCAACGACGGATGCATCAACCCAGTCCTTGTTTTGGACTCCTTGTGGAGAAACACCACCTAGATTGATAATCAGATCAGATCAGACCTTGAATAGATAGATACACGTGAACAACTTCACCTCTTGAATCAAAGAACCAGAGAATGAGAAACGGGTCACAATCTATTGCAATATAAACATTGAACATAAGTACGGGTTCCTAAATCTTGCATTACCTTTTGAATTTTTATATATCTGCAAGGCCAACCGTTGATTATTAGATCACTGAAACAGAATACCTCGAGAATGCAATGTTACGAACAGGCACCCAGTAGTTTCCTGGGCCTTCTTCACCACCGACACCAGGAGGAGCGGAACGTGTGTAACTGAGAGGTGCGACCTTCTGCTCACGAGTAATTTCCTCTGCGTGAGTAATGTTGACTTGATTATCATGGTTCTGTGGCAAGCCTGAGCCCAAGAATTTTCTCATCAAACAAGTGTGAAGCTCACGTACTCCATGGGACGACGAGAAAGGAATTTTGGCTGCGTTGAGCGGGGCAACGATCTCATCAATCAGTGCTGTTGCATTTTCCTTGAAGGTATCTAGCACTTCAATTAAGCCAAGCATCCACTTGCTCAGGAGGTGCAATCACTTTCGCCGGTAATGAGGTCTCCGTTTATGACCCTAGGTATCTCATGTCAGTGGGACTGGAACAAATCTGATGAGCAGGTCACGAACACGTAGTCAGGCTCTTCGTCTTTCAAAACGCGTTTCATCAATCTAGTACTGTTTGAATCCTGAACAGGACCCCACCAGTCCCATGGGTTCTCTCCGTAGTGCAAGTCAGAGAAGACAGTAATTTTCAAAGCTCCATCCTCGCGGAAGACGATACGTGGCTTTTTTGGGTATGGATTCAAATTCAACAGGCAGGCCTGAGACGACGGTACTACATATTTACATTCAAAAATGTCTAAAATCTTGGTCATATGCACATACCAGTTGGCGTCAAAGGTGACGCTACAATTTCAAGCACCCCAAATACCAAAGAAAATAGTTTGTTCAATACCATTCTTGCGATTATGCAGTCCTACAGTAAAGGTCCAGCAGGTGCAGACCAAAAGTATCTAGGTGAGAAGAGAAAAGCGTGCAGATGTATTTAACATCGCTCGGCGCCAGAACTCAACGTGAACGTTTGTTTTAAACACGTGCATTCCAAAAATATCTTGTACCAGGGTTCAGTAGGAGCAGAAATCATGTTCAGGAAAATTCATTTCGGCACTATGGTGGAGAGACGCTTTGAAATACATGATCACTCAGACAAGAAAACCATACCTGATAGATAAGTTATATTCTGAGCTTTTTCCGTCGGAGGACAGACTCTTCTTTTGTCTTTCGTTTTCGCTTGTCCCCCTTTTCCTTACAAGGTGAAAGAGTTTGGAATCCAGGTCCTTCCAGAAGAGCCTGAGGTGAGAGTTTCTGGGTTACTCTCTTGACAAGGTCCATGTTGAGGGAGGCTACAGGGTGTCCTCCTTGGTCCGGGTCTCTTTCTTTGAAACGTTTCATTCTCGTTTGTGCCGGGAATGACGCAACTACGCGAAGAAGGCTATATTTTCCTGCATCGGACCGTCTATTGGGCAAAGCAAGTAGTGACCTGAAAAGATCCTCCCTTAAATTGGGATATGCTACAGGGGAAAAGGGTTTGCCATTCTAATCAGTCAATATCTGGACTTTCACGAACTCAAAGTAATGAAATAGCTTACTTTGTCTAGGAAATAATTCGAAGGCGTCACACTCGCGATAGCATGCCGCAGTAATCCTTTCTCCAGCTTCCCTTTTCTTCCTTTAGAATATTTAGTTTGCAAAGCGACCCAAATCAGGCTCTGATCGGAAAGCTGCAAAACAAACATGATATCTGGACCCATTGATTGGTCTGGAAAGCAGAAAGGAGACTGTCGACGATGTTCAAGCCAGGACATGGTCCGGTCCGATGATTTGGCATTCGTTCCGAGGTTGGCCGATGAGGCAGTTGTGCGAGCAAAGCATGCGACACAAATTTCTTCCTTGTTTCTGCTGGGACGATAGACAGAAACCAGTTTGGCCTCCATATTGGCCCAGGGCGGGATCTGACTGTGGAAGTTGAAAACGTCACTTAAGCGACGGGTCTCGGAGAAGATCAGATCTATACAGTAAACAATATAATTTTCGAAGCCGTTGAAGCTTTTTTCATGGGTGCCAATCTCACGAGAAAGGCATCTGTAAGTCTCCCGGCAATTTTGATCCATCCAAAAAATGGCAGCCACTATGACAAGGGGCTCATCTAGGACGATGACTCGGGTCTCTGAGTCATCAAAACGAGCAAAACCATATTCCACATACATGGTTTCGTCTTTCCCTAGATATGGTGTAACACATCTCATCATGTAGTGTGTTGTTATTCGGTGTATCGTTGGTAACATGTCACTGTCTTTACCTCGTCAGTAGGATAAGCTTCAAGAGCATCGCCCAACCTACTTTTCTGAAGCTTGGAAAAATCAAGCTTATACTGGGAAAAGCTCGGTAGGGGCGCTTCATCCTCGTTCTCAACATATTCTGCTGCATCAGTGATCGAAAATCCGGTGAAGTGTTGAACATAGGCATTCAGAAGCCGATGCGGTCGCCGGAAACCATCACGTATGAGCTCCGTCACATATCCAGCAGTAAACCGATATCTGTCCAATCATGAGATCTCAGGAAATATATTCAGAAAAAAGATCATGAACCTGCCATGTAGCCAATACCACAACCTCTCGAGCAACCTTTTTCCCACCTCAGACTCCAACAGGTGTTTTGGTAAGTACTGAGAAAGGTAGAGCCGTTGAGCCTCAAAACTGTCAAAGGCGCCTGTATCGGAGCACCACCGGTATCGGGATTCCTTCATGATTGCCGAAGCCATTGCTTGATCAACTACGTTCTTTGAAATACCCGTACCAGCTATTACCATAAACACACCTCTCCCCGAAATTAATTCTTCCCATGCACGAACGATCTCTCTGAGAATAGGTCGCTGAGATCCGTCATGGTCAGAACGGAAAGAGCTGGTATGTTTGGTTGCAGCATATTGGGCCTCATCCAAGACACAAAAGAAGGGAGTTTCTTCTACAGATGCATCTGATTTTTCAGAACAGAATTCCCGGACACGTTTCAAGAGGTCTTGTGTTCGAACAGCTATGAAGTGGTCGGATGCTTCGGAAAGTCTACAAGTGAGATCATCAAAAATGTCCCAAGCTCCAGCAGGACAAACGAGGTGTGGTTGAAGCTGAAGGAGCAGCCAACGTTCTCGGAAGGTGTCGAGAGAAGAGTAAGGAGTCCGCTCACGTTCCATGATCTCAACGAAATGGTGGAATATAAGGAGTCGCGCGAGAAAAACTCGCCGGAAGACCTTGCCAGCTATGAGGCGATTGGACCTCAGACCTATTCCATAGTCCGTGGTCCCAGCAAGGGGAAGTTTGTCACGAAAGTTGGGAGAGTAAGGAATATATGATTGGATACTATTTTGGATATCACTCGATCCTAACAAGCTGGAGTCAACGGTGGATGTGAAGTAGAAGCCCCATTTATTGCAAAGTCCCTCTAACAAAATCCGTGTCTTCCCGGACCCAGATGTATTAACCAGAAATCTGGAAGGTATTCATAAAAGCTCGATCCGGGGTACAATAGAGCAGGTTTGACTCACGTGTGATTATTAGGCATGAAAATGTTATCAAGGCGTTTCTTGAGTGCCAAGTCCTTTTGGAAGCTCCCCCATCTGTGGAGAAGTAGGTTTGGTCTCTCCTTTATCATTGGTATCTTTAAGTCTTCAAGGTGAAGGCGAATGTGGGGTTGCATATGTGTATCCTTGGGAAGCCACACTGGAAGTGATATGTATCCATTGATAAAATTTTTCAAAGACTCTTCTACATCGTTTAGGACTTTATGGATATCATCGTCGACCCTAGCATCCGGCGTTGGAAGTACCTCAATTGATTCTGTCCCCTCGTGTCAGCAGACTACAAAAGCAGGCACGAGTCACTGGATGGTATACTTACTCCAATTTCTGATACTGGCGTAGTTCTTCTTGTTATGTGCTACCTTCAAGGCATCATGCAAGCGTGGATCATTGTTGACAGCATCGACGCAGGCCATTAAAGTAGAATACTGAGGTCGCGCGAATCGCCATATTTTCCAGAGTATGAAAGACGCATCTCCTTGGAGGTTTGTGTCAATTTCGCCAAAAGAAGCGTATATTTCCGCGTCATCAACCTCATTACTGGACATTCAGCTGAAAGTGCATGAAACGATTGGCCTTTACAAGCGCGGACGTGAAACTTTTGCCCACGTTCCCACGACATGATAAGTGATGCGTCGGACATTTAAATATTCAGAAGCACAAGTAATATCAAAGTAGTACAGCAGAAACTTTGTCGGAGTTTGTAACATGACTCCATGCACGGGTTGCAATTCAAAAAAATTACGTGTTTTCCACATTCCTCCAGCTTTGAGACACATGAACAAGAAAGAAGCGTACGCCAGGGTGAAATACCGATACATGAAGGGACATGACAGTAGTACATTGCCCGTATGCTCATATACATATGCATGTGAGGGTAAATAAGAATGAATGGGTTGGTGGAGTATCGTATCCCAGCGAGAGCTTTTTGAGATTTATATCCCGGCTGGAAAATGTGTGAATTGAGAGTGCACTTAGTGCAGCTGCAGAAATTACCAAGTCTATAATCACTATCAACTTTCCCTCTCAGCTTCAATTTCGGAACACTCAAGCAATCCACTAGGTGACTGAGAAGCCAGTTTCCACCTTTTTTGACCTCCGTCACTTGTATGACCGGTGGTGAAATCATGAAAATATCGGTGAAAACCGCCGGGAGGGAACTTGATGAAGGGTAATATCAGAAGACCAGCCACCCTCTGGGATGGATACCCCATTCTTTGAGTAGTGGAGCTCTCATGAGAAATCTGCCAAGAACCAATCGTGTTAACTTATCCTTGATTGAAATCATGGCTTTGAATGCTTTGTCATTTCGTAAACCTCTCCGAGACGGCCTTTGTTCAACCAAGTAATAAAATGTTGTGTGCCCAATCAACACTGGGTTTATCTTGTGGGGTTCATCAGGAATAGTAGTGACGTCGATCGCTGGTGAAGCTTGTAGCGGAGTGTAAGATACTCCTTGGTGGACATGATGCATCATGGAGTCGTTGTGTGATCCAAAGCTTGACTGCCAAGTTGTCGTGCTTCCACAAGATCCGTATAATCTCCGGCTTCCGTCATAATCGAAAAAGCTTGGCTTCACCTATAAGCTCTTTGAGTGTCCTTAACATGGTCCGTTGTCTTGAGACCAAGAGTCAAAATTGGCTACTGGCGCTTTGCGTCAATGTGGTAACTCACAGTGCGGACCTATCTATTTTTCAATGGCTGGGTCCAAATGATGTTTTAAAATTAGCCATGTAGCCACAGCAGCACGTGACGACTTGGTGCAAGCTTCTTCTGGTCGTCCAGAATGAGCCGAAGGAATGGCCTCAAACTCGGACCAAGAAGTAACTCGAGTACACCATGGTCAAGATCTATTTTAATTCATAATGACTTCAATTAAGGATGTCAAAGATGTCATCACGCGGATCGGATCTTGCTTTAAATTCGGGTATTCCCAACTTTTCGGTTTGAGTCTTTGCTTCAACAATCACATCTTGAGCTCAATATGAGGTCAACTAGGAGACTCCTTCAGAAACTGACTGTGGGCTTGCGCCGTGAGGACCCTCTTAGAATTTGGGAGCGACGTGCCCCTTTAACCCCCGATGCCGTCAATATCCTTGTCGAACAAGAGGGTATTGAAGTTATCCTTGAACCCTGCGAAAGACGCATTTTTACCAACAGCGAGTATGAGAAGGTTCGATACCCTCTGCTCCTTCAAGCGTGGTTGTTAGACATGGACCTTTATAGGCGGGTGCAAAGATAAGTCCTTCGTTGGATCATGCACACATCCTTGTTGGAATAAAGGAAACGCCCATGGATGCATTGGCACGACAACGTCCTCCCGTTCGTTTGTCTACCGATAGGGACATAGCCCGCACCCATGTCATGTTCTCACATACAGCCAAAGGGCAACCATACAACACTGGTTTGCTATCTCAATTTGTCGCTCCAACAGACGGAGCTTCAGGAGGCTCAGCCGCTCAATTTGAAAAGACAATGGAACTCTGGCCCAGGCTCATCGACTATGAGCTCCTTACCGATGACCAAGGCAAAAGGACAGTGGGGTTCGGCTGGTTTGCTGGAGGTACATTACAATTGCTACCTTGCCCATTCACAAGAAATTCGCTGATGTCAAATGTTTGTCGTAGCCGCTGGTGTTCTTGAGTCCCTTTCTGCTATGGCTCATGCCCATCTTGAACTGGGGATCGCATCTCCCTTTCTTGTGAGTATGCCGACTGTCTTTCCGTTCATATGCTACAAGTACCTCAAATTTTGTTGTCCTAGTACACTCCACGACCACATACACTTCCTTCTCTTGAACGCTTACGAGCAGCCTTGCGTGAAGTAGGACTATGGATATCTACCCAAGGAACTCCAGAAGCTCTCGGCCCCGTGGTGGTCTGCGTTACTGGGTTTGTAGTTCAGTCCACACTCTGGTCCGATTCTAACGATGGAACTATTATAAGCACGGGGAATGTAGCTCGTGGATGTTTGTCGATGCTTGAAGAACTACCCCTGAAGAAGATCAGTATAGAGGAGCTTAAAAACCTGGTTCATTCAGAAGGTTCGCCGTTATGCTCAGAATGAGCTATACTGTATCTTGACGATTTTTCGGTAGAGTATGACCGCACCAAGGTAAATAGCCTCCTAAATCCTCGTAGCCTAGTCACTGATTCATTCCAATCAGGTATACCTAATCCATGCCAAGCCGGAAGATTATCTTATCAGGAAAAATGGAAGAGCGTTTGATCGTCAGGATTATTACGCCGATCCGAACGAGTGGCAGAGTGTCTTCGGTGACCGTGTTTGTCATCTATCTATCGTGTATGTATCTTCTCATACCCCGTTTGCAGGTCATGCCCTATGTGACGCTTCTCATCAATGGCACTGGGTGGTCAACTGGCTTTCCTCGTCTGCTTTCTACCAAGCAATTGGCTGACGCCATTGCGAAGGCTCAATCCATGAATCTCCCAGGAGCAGCGTCCAGGTGTAGATGTATTGGTGACATCAGTTGTGACATCAGAGTGCGTACTTGCCTTCCCTCGAGACAACATATCCCCAACCACGGGACAGGGAGGCCTTGAATTTCTTGAGAAATCAACTACTCTTTCTGAACCAACTTACCACTTTTCTGTCTCTGATACAAGCGGACACACGACAATGATGTCAATCGACATCCTCCCCACTGCTCTTCCACTAGATGCATCTCGGCAATTCTCGAAAGAGTTTTATTTATACCTCCGTACCCTCCTCCAGAATATGAAGTCGCGTGGCTCCAGTAAAGAATGGAATGGTGGCAGTGGTGAGGACGCAAAGCTTACTGATGCAATTGAGCGGGCAACGATTGCTGCTGGAGGTCAGCTGAGGAGGAAGCATCAATGGCTGCAACCTGCTGTGGATAAATGGCACCAACGACAGAGAGGTCTGGGTCATGTCGATCACAGCGTCTCTGTCCAATTGGGGGGCACTGGTGCTTCCAGAGATACTGGACTCAGGAAACGAAAGGTCTTAATGTTCGGAAGCGGTATGGTTGCGGGTCCTGCTGTCCGAGAAATCTCGAGGCGGAAAGACGTTGACCTTGTTATTGGTGAGTGATTAAGTAATTGGGAAGCCGCGCACGTAGGGTTCAATGTTTCTCAAGCCACGAATCTGCTTGGCGAGGCACAGCAGCTCGCCATACGGTATGGACAGGAATATAATAACATCAAGTACCGTATCATAGATGTTGAGAGAAAGCAGACATACGAACATCTGGTGAAAGATGCTGATGTCGTCATTAGGTGAGGATCTCGTAACAAATAGAAAAAATGGCTGTTAACTACTAAACAGTCTGTTGCCTGCAACTTTCCATGTTGACGTTGCGAATATGTGTATTGCGAACAGGAAGCATTTAGTCACGGCATCCTATATATCTGAGGCTATGCGAAACCTTCATGATAGGTTAGAATTTTTCACCTCAAGGGACCTCCTACTCTAATACAAGATAGGGCACTTCAGGCCGACATTCTCTTACTCAATGAAATTGGCCTTGATCCAGGGATCGATCATTGCTCTGCTATCTCTTTAATCAACAATTTGAAAGCACAAAACAAGGAGATCGTGTCATTTACCTCCTTTTGTGGTGGCCTCCCAGCTCCTGACTCCATCTTTGATGGAGTCGGCGGTAATGCTGTTCCCCTAAAGTACAAGTTCAGCTGGAGTCCTGTCGGTGTGCTACGAGCAGCTAATCAAGGAGTGCAATATTTACTGAATGGGAGAGTGAGTTTTACGATCTTACCAATGGGAAGGCTGAATCATAATACAGCTTTAGGTTGTTCAATTCCCTGGAGAAAACTTGCTACGTTCAGGATTCCCTCGGCTACCCAATCCATTGATGGGAGGTGTTGAGCTTGAGGGAATCGCGAACAGGGATAGCCTACCCTACCGTGATACCTATGGACTCCAATGTGCCTCTACGCTGAGGACCCTCGTGCGCGGCACGTTCCGGTTAGTCAAGCCTTGTTAAATACCTGTTCTCGTTTCATACATTATTTCAGATATCCTGGGTTCTGTGCCTTGATGCAATCATTCAAAGATTTTGGACTCCTCGACGATCATGAGGAGGTTACAATTGAATCCTGGAATTCTCTTTTGCCAAGAACGCTCTCAGCCAGAGTCAAAGCATCCGACGTTTCTGATGTACATACAGATAACCGAAGTTTGGAGAGGTTTATGCGTGAGGTATTACTAGGGGGCCAATCTTCTAATATATTGGAAGAAACTGCTTTCCGTGACGCACTTGGTGCACTCGAATGGTTAGGTCTATGGTCAACTATTGGATCCGCAACAGACGTGATGGCTGGTGTAGCTGTTCCCCTGGGTCCTCACACCCCACTGGAATTTTTTGCTATGGTTTTAGCCCACCGGCTGCGTTATGCTGCAACAGAAAGGGACATGGTCGTGCTTTCGCATGAGGTCATCGTCCGTGGACTTGATGAAGCCCATCAAGAAGAGGTTCATAGATCGAGTCTGGTAGCTTACGGAGACGGGTCAGGTTCAGCTATGGCCAGGACTGTTGGTCTTCCCGTGGCATTTGCCGCGTTAGATATCTTGGATGGAAAAGTGAAAGTTCGAGGTGTCACAGGACCTAACGAGCGAGAGGTGTATGAGGCTGTTCTTGGACGGTTGGATCGAGCCGGGTTGGGCATGATTGAGAGCGTTGAAACTGTGGATGCTGCAAGTCCTACTATCGAGGAGACCCTATGCTATAGCTCGTTATGATAATAATGAGAATTTTGTGAGTGTGGGAGTCAAAGACGGAAGATGTACACGTTCAACTGACTCACCAACTACGAAACGATCGTTTTCCGATCCTTGTTGAGCTCTAACTGAAAGGTTGTTCTAGTACAACTGTTGCAGATGATTTGGGATTATACTCATTCTTCAATGTGGTGTGTATCGAGGGAGTGACCTGATGGAGGGACGGCCAACAATGATCAAAGAAACCTTATATCAGGCTATGTCCACATGAAGTTCAACGCGTTTACAAAAATCAGGTCTGCTTTATCGACGTTGTCACCGAATCGGACAATGAACAATGTCGACAAGCAGACCTCTCCTCTAGGTTGTTGGTGCTGTGTGTTGCCTAACATCCTGCATTTGGTACTGCTGGTCATACAAGAAGTGACACAGGTCAAAAAAGGTGGAAACTGACTTCTCAGTCACCTAGTGGATTGTTTGAGTGTCCCGAAATCGAAGCTGAGTTTGTTCAAGGGAAAGTTGATAGTGCTTATAGACTTGGTAATTTCTGCAGCTGCACCAAGTGCGCTCTCAGTTCACACATTTTCCAGCCGGGGTGACCGTGGATATAAATCTCGAGGAGCTCTCGTTGGGATACAATACCCCATCAACCCATTCATTCTTCCAGTTACTCTCACATGCTATCATGTCCCGGTATCATTCCATCCTGGCGTACAATTCTTACTCATGGCTGAAATTGACAAATAATGAAGATGACAGAGCTGGTCTTCAGTGGTGCAGCAAGAGAGAATAATCCCCGGTCAAGCAAGTGCTGATACTGCGTAGAATGGCAGTTGAAATATAGTGCACATGTGACACACTTGCATCACTGTGACGTGACACCTTGTATGACCGCAATTTTTGTAAGTATCTTTCTACAGGTAAGTGCTCCGTCTTAGTAGACCTCCATTTTACAAACTGAATTGTACCAAAAATAATCAGATTTTTTTTAATAAAGTAGCACAGCTGCTGCTAGCTCATGGCACCACAATTGCACTACTGGCTATGTGCTCTTGAAACCACCACAAAAATAATCTCAAATGTTAAGAGGCGCAAGTTAGCCCAATGTTTTCCTAGTTTTGCTGCCACCGCAGCTGCGAGGAAACAACGGAATACCATCAGCTTGGCAACGGGTACGATGAGGGATGATCGTTATGATCGTGTGTTTGACACCAAAAGACAGGCAGACGCCGAGTCTGAAGCCTCTGTTGATCAGGTGGATGGTGTCAATCCAACGCCGGTCTCGGTCCCCTGCGAAGCCAAGCTCAATGTAGAACCTGACACTTCTCAACCGCCACCCTCTATCCAGGATGAAAGCCCAAATATCCTAAAGGAGTCAGCCGAATACGCTGTCGACTCGCCTCAGCCACCTTCTACACCTGGACCCGAATATTCCATACCATCGTTTTCCACTCCGACGCCTGCATACGCCCACCTTCTCCAATCCTCCAAAGTGCCCTCCTCCCGGATAGGGCGCTTGTTCCATTATGGCGGTAAGTTTCTGTTTTCTTCCTACCTTGCCCTCTCTTTCATCACTCTTCAGGGCTGGCTGCTTCACTGGGCTACGGAGCAACAGCAGAGTTTTTCCGCCGCACGAGTGGCGGCTCTGGCGGAGCTCAGGGTTCACTTATTATGAGTGAAGCCAATATCCGGAGGCTTGTATCGAAATTATCAAAGATGCGAGGAGCAGCTCTGAAAGTAGGACAATTTCTCAGCATACAAGGTAGGTTATCCTGCACTGGCTCATTTTATTTCTGATCTTCGCCCCATTTAGACACACACTCTCTACCTCCGGAGGTAGATGTCATATTCCGTGGTGTACTAAATAGTGCACATTACATGCCCGACTCTCAACTCAACGCCACTCTCACTTCAGAACTTGGTAAGGACTGGGAATCTTATTTTGCGTCGTTTGACCGGATACCGTTTGCCGCGGCGTCTATCGGCCAAGTACACTCGGCTACCCTCCTTCCTTCTGCCACTACCACCTATCCATCCTCAGTCACAGACCCGATCCCCGTCGCAGTCAAAGTACAATTCCCTGGCATCCGACATTCCATCTCTTCTGACCTCTCATATATCCGCACGCTCCTTCACGCAACCAAATTTTTACCGAAAGGACTATTCTTAGATCGCACAATTGAAGTGATGGGAGCTGAACTCACAGATGAATGCTCGTATAAAAGAGAGGCCTTCTATTTACAACAATTTAGAGAGTGGTTAGGAAATGATAAGAGGTTCAAAGTGCCATGGGTATGGGAGGGGAGTACAGAGGGTGTCCTTGTGATAGAAAAATTAAATGGGGTCAGCCTTTCCGAGGCACAGAGTCTGGGGTTGAGCGAGAGGGATCGAGTTGATGTATGTGGTCCGAGCTAGTTTGCCTTTGATCCTCTTTTTCGGCTGACAGAGGTTGTTTAGATTGCAGCAATGATTATCGAGCTGTGCCTTAAAGAGATTTTAGAATTCCAAACGATGCAGGCGGATCCGAACTGGACGAATTTCTTATGGAATCCGCGAACACGACAGGTCACCCTATATTTGTCTACGCGATTACAGGAGTGACTAAAATTTTTGTTTTTTAGATTGAGCTAGTGGATTTCGGTGCGACAAGGACATACTCAAAATCATTCGTAGATGATTGGTATCGACTCGCACAAGCAGTAATGGAAAACGACCGCGACAAGATGATGGAGCGGAGTATCAAGTTGGGTTATTTGACGGGTGAAGAGAATAATGTACGTCCATATTCTCCTGGTTTACATGTGTGCTTATCATCGATAGGCCATGCTTGAAGCTTTCATGATGTCCACTTCGCTCCTTATGACACCATTCAGACCCACCACCCCCCAGCCATATAGATTTGGACCTGGAAGCGAGTGGGAGAAGATTACGACGACGATCAGGAATTACATACCAGTCATGTTGAATGAGAGGTTGACACCACCGCCAAAAGAAACGTATAGTTTGAATCGGTGAGCCTGCTCTTGAAATTTCCGTCTTTCCCAAGCCGCCCCTTTAACACAATGTCGATCTTGACATATCTTACACATATGGAATTCATGGATGACTGACTGTCTCTTTTTTTTTTGTGACAGGAAACTAAGTGGTGCACTTTTGTTAATGAGTAAGTTGGATGTTGCACTCGATACAAGGGCAATTTGGGAGAACGTTACGCGTGATTATCAATTTGGTGAGGATTAGAAAGCAAGGGATGGTATGAATTTTTTTGGTGTCTGCTCTAGGATCATGTCAGAGACACAAAAGAATGATGCATATATAGGAAAGAATAGTGGTGCAAAAAGAATTGGATATGCCAAGTGCTGTTACACTGAAAAATAATTTCTGTAATACAGGCAAGAAGGGTCTCCTGACAAAAGGTTGAGCAGATACATGTTGTGATCCAAGGGTCAACTCAGGTAACCCTAGGGTAAGGCACTGACTACCCTTACTAATATACTCTACTTTGACCTTATCCCTGCAAGCTAGTCTCAACTTCCTGTTTGGATCAAGACAAGCAAATCAAAATTCTGATAGTAATTTTATCTCTTTAGTGACCTCCAGGTACTATCGTGTAGACATCAATCCTATCTATACAATTGTTCCAACATACTTCTTTGCATTCGATTGCAGAATAGCTTGACTTCCATTGAGTCTTCAAATAAATATATTTTGTCGCTAGTCCAGATGATATTGGAGAACTCCTGAAACTCGTCAATTGTCAAATTTGATGAACTCATCACAAAGGTGGTTTACCTTGGTTCCTGATTCGACATGGCGCTCATTGCTGACAGGTGGTATATTGAGGAGGCTTGATCTCAATTGGCGTTGATGTGCTCCAGCCCCGCCGTCGAGGTCCTGTAGGGCAGACTGACAATTTTGTTATTACAGGATAGACGGTATATTGAATCGTAGACGACGACGGAGTTGGACTGTTGGTGTGACGGGGAGTTGTAGCCAGTGGCCTTACTCCTGAAGACGAGTCATTTGGTGTGATAGGATGATAAGATATATATGCATTGGTGCGTAGTTGTGGTTGTGGTTGTTGGTTGGGTGATGGACTTTTGTTGATATCAGATTTATGATTTGAAGCAACACAGGTTGTTGGTAGTTTGGGTAGTCGCCGGATCCTGATCTTGTCGGATCGAAATTGTGATATATGGTCCTTCTGAGAAGCGGAAGGCACAGATGGATTGACAATTAGGTTGTCAGGAAGGGGAAGCATAGGCAAGGGTCTGAAATAATCACAGAAATGAGGAGAAGGCACGCCTGGTCTCCTCTTCTGAAGCTTTATGTCACATCGGTCGAGAAAGTCAGAAAGACCAGGCTCATGGGGCGATGAAGAACCATGGGGTGATGTTGAATTCACTTCGTCGCTGAGAGGTATCTCTTCATCCAACCGCGCTTGTTCTTCAGATCCATCGAAGGGTGACCGACCATCAACTATTCCTTCACCTGGGACCTCCCAAGCTTCAGGATCATTGAGAATGAGCTCAGCCAAGGTGTTTTCAGGAGTGGTGTTCAGAAACTTGCTGTTGGGATGACCTTTTGGAGAGACAATGGGGGGATCGAATAGGTCGTCAAGAAAAGTGAAGTCTCTTCTAACCATTGAAGAAGGTTTGCAATGATGCTATTGCCCTGTATTCTAGACTTGAGGAGTGTCTACGACCCACAGGCCCTCGAAGCTGGGCACAAAACAGTATCAGACTGCCCTGGATCTCTGTTCATAAGCAGGCCGTCAAAATCCAGTGAGGAGGGCAGGACATACAGGAGTACGTTGGGAAGGGAAAACAAAACACCCTTCGGTTTTGCATAGATACTTATGTCTTTCAACGCCTGAGTCCTGGATACACAACCTGAGTGTATCATCGCCCAAGTGATACTGGATCTGTCGAGATTGAAATTGATCATTGATTTATTGTAAGAAAAAAACTTGGATATAAATCGAAATATCTCCGGTTGGAGTTGAGTTACCTCTTTTGGTTTGTCATTCATGCATTTATGGTTGCGTATAAGGAAGGACTTACCATATAAGAAGACCATGCCAGTGTCTTTGTATGGAGCCAAGTTGGTTCCGATCAACATATCATTGTATCACTAATCAAATGGTTACGGACCTTGTGATTGTGTACTTGTCATCGGTTGTGTTTCATTGTCAGATTCATATGAACCAAGGAGACATGGATCATTTTCAGCTGCTTCTTCCTTTCGTATCACCAACGTCTACCCCACTTGAGCCGTTTGGGACTACTAGCCCACTATGATGCTGTTCTTATAAAATGCGCTATGTAGGGGGAGACAGTGCGGTCGGGATAGGCGGTCTTCAGGATCCTTGGACATGTATCGTTCATTGCTCTCGTAGCTACTTGAAGAGGAAAAAACAGAACCCCTTCTACAAAGTAAATGAAATTTCACCTCTGTCCGAATGCAGTTCAGTCTAAGGGCCCGAAGAACTTTGCTGATGCAGGATGCCGAGAAGCCGAGAAGGAACAAGAATATCAGTCTAATGGTTTACATGTCACACATCCTGATGATGCGCTCGATTTTCATAAAGCGAGGACATTTGTGAGATCGTCATCGTCGCAAACCCGACGACAGGATATGTCTGGCATTCGGGGCGGGCATTTGGAATCTTGGTGCAGCTGAGATCGTAGATGAAGTTACCCGCTCTGACAGGATTCAATCACATTGCCTGTGACATCTATCCGTTGATTGACATCTTTAGGAGTTCACCCAGTTCGTTTGGTTACAAATCAAAAGATAGAGCAGGTCAAACACAATCAACTCTGAGATAGCTACAAACAAAAAACATAGACTTCATCTCGAGATTCAAATCTTATCCTTGGCATAAAACTCTGAGTTATTTCTTCGATATCGAAAACAAATAGGTAGACGCATGAATAGTCGTTTCGCTCTCAATATCTACAATTCACCTGAGCAAATACCTTCAACCCAGCTTCTTTCACTCTTTACCGTTGTTAGATTTTCGTATCCATCCTGAGTAACGACGACAACATCCTCAATTCGCACACCGCCGAAGAACTGGTAATTCTTCATGCCTTCGAGATTGATGTACTTTGAGTCTAGAACAGGTGCGACAAGATGAGGGTGGAAATAAATTCCAGGCTCAACAGTCTCATCAAATTTTCTCAGCATCTGTCATGTGAGACAGGGGAAGGATAAAACTTACAACAACCATTCCAGCTTCTAGAGGTAACCTTAACCTCAGATAAGTGTAGAGTTTCTCGTTACCAATGTCTGCTTCAGGTATTGTGTCATTGTCTCCGGGCCGGCTTGCTTCGGGCACATCATGTACATCCATACCAAGCGAATGACCAAGTCCATGAGGGAAGAAAGCTGCAGAAATGCCACTCTTCAAGATTTCCTCCTCGGTACCTTGGAACAACTCGAGTCTGAGGAAGTTTTTGATGAGGATTTTGTGGCATTCAAGGTGGATGTGGTCCCAATGAGCTCCAGGTTTGATTAGATTGAAGGCAGTCTTTTGCATCTCAAGAACGACGTCATAAATATTTGCGGTTTCCCGCGCAAAAAACCCTCCATTACCGACAGGCATTGTACGCGTTATGTCGGAGGCATAGTGATTGAATTCACAACCAGCGTCGATTAAAAGAACTTGCGGTTGGAGCTGATTGGTGTGAGGCTCAAAGACATGAGGATGAGGAGGATGAGGAGCAGAGGCAAGGATATTGACATGGGTGCGTGGACTCAAAGGATCCCACAAGAAATCTTGGTCATTGCAGCAGTAGTGTAGTGTTGATGCCCTGGACGATGCCGCCACTATCGGAAGATACGCTTGATGGTGGGCACTTCCAAAACCGAAGATTGGAAAGAGCATCTGAGATGGAGGCCAAGGTACACGTACCCTTCCCTTCGACATGAAGCAACAAAGATGGCCTCAGCTTCAGCTTCCTTCTCGATAAACCACTCTCCCGGAAGCAAAGGCCTCTTGAAACCTGCACCTTCCTCGCGAGAAATCTTGTTTTTAACAGCAAGTCCTAAGACTCGCATGACGGTTTCATGAGCCCGGGAGCTAATTTCATTTGCTTTCCTGATAAGAGAAATTTCATCTGCATCCTTTATAAGCCTAGTACGCTGAAACGCAGGGAGGAGGTATTGCTCTTCAACTGTAGCATTACTGGTTGATAATTGGGTCAGCGTTTGAGTGGGAAGCTGAGGAAATAAGGAGGAGTTTCGGGGTAAGACATGAAATATTGTGTCAGGAGAGGCTTTGAGTGTAGCATCGATGACTTCTGGGAGGTGATGAACATGCTTGATGTCTGAAGCGTCGAACATCTTCCTGGCATTGTAAACCTCTGGAGGGGGTATAGACCACATGATATCAGCTCTCTCCGCTTTAGGAATGAAGAGGGTCGTCGTTGGAGCTGTTGAGCTGGCGCCTTGAGCCGGAAGTGTGGCTAAGAGGAACGATGAGGGGATATTGCAGCCTGTCAAATAGAAGAAGTTGGATTCTTGTCGAAAAGGTAGTTCCCTGTCTGTGTCATTGCGATAACCGGTTACTTGACCAGCGATTAGAATGACCTGGGGCTGCAGTTGACAACTTGGATAAGGCTCTTTTGAAAAAGATTCGAGAGAGTCGTCTACCTTCGTTCTTTCAGACTCCGGAACAAGTCTGAGGAGTTGATCGAATGTTCGACGAACATGGTTATCAACTTTGTCGGCCATGAACATTAGTTATTTGTCTAGTATTCTCATCACCTGCCTTGGTAGACCATTGTATCGGCTTTTGGCTAAGCTCTGCGATCAAATTCAGATGAGGAAATAGTGAGAGAATCGGCAATGGAACCTGCACATGCTCACCAGGTCAAGATTAGATACTATACCCATTTATTATTGAAAAATTCTGCAATGTAGACGTATTACACTTCAACGTAATAACTCCGCCGGATATTCCTGAAGCGCGACCCGTGCTCAGCCCTTGACCTAATCAACATGCGGAGTTGATCACATCCACATTTGACAATCTACATGAATCATTATTGATCCAGAACGCAACATTGCAGATTTGAGGGTATGATAAGTGAACCGAATGAAACGAGTAATATATCGCTTGCTCAAATACACCATCCTATTACACTCTGAATCTCTCTTACACCTCTTCCTTCAGATAAACGCAATGCAGTTTCAAGTGCTTCTGTCTCTCTCTCTTTTCTTCCCTGCATTCCATATGCCTTCGCCAAAAAGTACCACGCTTCAGGTACATCCCATCCCTTACCTTGTGTCAAATGAGACAAAAGGCCTGCAGCGAGATCCACATTGCCACGATCGGGATCTTGGACATCAGGAGCCGCTGACATAGATTCCGGCGGTTTGGGTTTTGATGTTGAAGGGAGGAACTGGTCGCTTACAGTATTTTGAGGAAGAGAGAAAGGTTGTTGTGGTAGTTGTTGTCGCTGGTGCGATGATCTTGACGGCGATGATGGAGTAACGTATATTCGGCTGAGATGAACAGTGGCTGGGATGTCATCCGTATTGATAGTCAGTGCTTTTTGAAGGGCATCAATGGCTTGCTGGCGGTATCCAAGAGCAAGGTGATACAATCCAAGCTGAATTCAAATAATCAACATCAGGATTATCAACAAAAACTAAAATATACCTGAACCCAAACGTTTGGATTGCCCTCGTCTTTCACCTCAGCTTCTTGTATGGCACCTTTTGCTTGTTCGATCTTGCCAAGTCTCCTGAAAGTCGCTGCAGACATCAACCATAGGTCACTCAATAGGCGGTTTTCTTTCGCCTGCCAATCATTCAGCTTCATAATTTGCTGTGGTATTGGTGAAGGTGGT
>Ga0153986_1000092_pt1 | contig 26780 bp, 23 predicted proteins | sample TSGA070MetaG_FD_104724 | JGI IMG/M metagenome (GOLD analysis project Ga0153986, IMG submission 104724) | Attine ant fungus gardens microbial communities from Georgia, USA - TSGA070 MetaG | ecosystem: Host-associated > Fungi > Mycelium > Unclassified | place: USA: Georgia, Alexander Wildlife... | reverse complement strand
TTTGCTTCCTTTTAGATGGTCTTCCACGTTTTTTGGGTACGGACAAGGCAGAACTGATATTATTTCCATTCTTTGTGGAAATGGATCCTGATGTGGATGCAACCAGTCCGACCGGAACTACTGATTCGTTTTTCGGGGGTCGACCTCGGCGTTTGGGTGCTAAGTATACTATGAATACATTCTTTTTTCATAAAAATATGAACACACCCGCTGATTCAATTTTATCTTCCTCCTGCCTCTGCTTCTTATGAGGCGATTGTGAAACACTTGCGGCCCCGATATCATCAAACTTTCGCTTGCTGCAAATACCTGGAGTTCGAGCGCCGTCTCCTATCTGCTTCGTTGAATGCTTTGTTATGGCCACATCAGGATTCTTAGTCGCTTTTCTCTTCCCGGCACTGCTTGCAGTCTTGACTTTGTATGCGTTTTGATATTGAGCAGAAGCTTCTCCGTCTTCATAGAATAGGTTCGAATTGACATTGTTGAATTCGCCAACACTCTCAAAATTGACCTGGGCACCGCCTGCTGTTTCTGGATCAAGGTCTTCCCGAACAATCAACTGATGGTATGATGTGACAGTGTAATAACGATGATGTCTCTCCCGACCACTGGTCTCCATCAAACTAACGATACCAAGATCACTGAGGTGAGATGGCGGGAGGGTCTTGTCTGCCCTTGCAAGAAGTAGTTCGATTATCCGTTTGTCGAAATTGCAAAGAGCGGCTGAGATGTCCTAACGTTTGTTGATACAATTGTTCATAGGATAGGCCGAAGGTGAAAAAAACATACGCTCAACGTCATTCCACGGGTACCAGACCCCTGTAACAAGTCGAAGATTTGTTTATGAAGTGTGCTGTTCATCTTGATTCCACTGTATTCCTCTACAAAAAGATGAGCTCAGTCGTCAATAAAAGTGTTCAACCTACTTGTTAAGTTTTCCTTCTCCTGCCGCTTGGTTTCCTCATCAGATTGAGTTTCCGATCCAACGCCTTCAGGCTGTTGTTTATCAGGTGTTACAAGCCGGAGACATTTCGCCATCGCAGTGCTAGCCTTCTTCCGTAGACTTGGCACTTCGACTCTCTCAATGATTCCCTGTTGAAGGAGCTCCCTGATCCGATTCTGGAAGAACCGCCTATCAATTTTCGTCGGATTTGAAAACCCCTATGTTTCTGTGGGTTCAATTGGACAATGTAGAGAAATCGAATGATTGCGCACGATGGTAATGAGCATATTATTAGATTCATGAATGTGGTTTTTGGAAGCCTTTAAGAGTTTGACTACCCGTGATCGCACCAACGGTAAACTAGACAAATGTCTGGCATCAATGGGTGTGAAATCAAGTACGGTTTTCTCGGTTGTAGATTCTTCCTCGAGGGCTTCTTCATAACTTTCGCGAGTGATTTTGTCTTCTTCCTCAGCCTTATTTTCCTCTTCCCGGATGGCTCTCCAGTGAGGGTTTTTGTCAAAGAAATATCGATGTATCACAAAATTGGATCCAATTCCAGGCTTAGGTACCTTTACTCTAGAACCACAAAGGTCAAAATTTTTAGCTTTTGAGAACTAAGAATCACTCACACTAGGTTAAGCTCCTGAAGTTGTTTGATAAGATAGAAACAACTTTTCTGGTCATAACCGGTTTGTTTTCCCAATGCGACAACAGATACACCGTCATCCCTTCCTCGGGTGATGACCTGGAGCGCAGAATAAACCATTGGACTTAATTTCGCGAACTACGCTACCGAAGTCAGATCACGATCATGAAAAGCATGAGAAAGTCATACTCTAATATGAGAGCCTGTGATGGCTGCATAGATGGCATTTGGCTCGACCGCAATCCTCAGTCTATCACCAAACTCTTGGATTAAAGATTCCAATGTTCGGATTTTTGCATCAGGGATGAGATCCAGTTCAAAAGGTTTCATCTCAATCGGTTCTGTTTCATCCTTCTTTGTTTTTTTTGTTTTACTCGTTTGAGGAGCAATCCACACTCCAGTTTTTAATCCCTTAGGAACGGTTCCAACGCGAACAGTTTGCTGTTGGACCACGAGTGACCAAATAAATGCGCAAAAGGCGTCGTCTGTATTTTGAACATGTGGAGCTCTAGGTTGAGCGTAGAAGTCAATGATGAAATCCTTCAGCCGAGAGACGTTGGAACCTAGGAGGTATTGCACAATATATTAGCAACTCAGATCGAGAAAGACTGGGGTTCGAACCCAAGCTCGTGACTTGGGTAGCACTGCGCCTCAGAACCTTGGCATCACATGATAGACGTACTAACCAAGATTCCCATCGAAAGAAAGTTCACGGAGGCAGTGGTAAACTAGGTCATCCATGTGCACAGGCCGATGTCCTTTGAAAGACGGAGGAAATTTGGATACTTTCGATCCTCTGTAGTGGTACCTAGATCAAAATCCAGAATCAAATTTTTTCAATTCCGGTTGAAGGTGGAAAGGCACTAGGAGCTCCTCGTCTTGAAAAGTCACAATAGATAGATAATGTCACAATATGTGACATCACATCACAATTTGAGCTCGAATAGCTCAGCGGAATAATGACATGTCAGGTCGCTATTGACTGGATGTACCGCTCCTAATGTTAAAGGACAATCTATGCTAATCAGCTCACTTACTAATATCACGTCTTGCCGCCCGAACTCTGTTGACCACATGTCGAGGCAAGTAACACACATCGAAACAGATGACTTCGTTTAGGCAATTGGGGAAGTCTCTGTTCAGCTGGAGTTTGACATCTGATTATCCGCCATGGAAAGGGTACAGGATGACTTCCCGTAGGAATTTGAGAGAATCTAGGAGTGTAGTACGACCCTTAAATTTTGGTAGATTCTCAATGTCACGTTCCAGACATATTGCTACAACTATCTACTAGCCAACTTCGTCCTCACTTTCCTCCTCTGGCCTCATACCTTCTGTAGATACACCCCCAAGTTCGGGCTCTGTTTTGGTCCTTTGCGTCTTAGCATGAGTTTGCTTATTGCGGAACAAGAATCCTGAATCGAAAAACTATGTGTATGATTCGTACTGCGACGCGACATGTTGAGATAAATCTCTCTTGAACCACGGGAGAATGGCAAAGTTGGTTGTATATTCAGAAAAGAGGCATATAATATCTTGATCAGACATAGGACCTTATGTGACAGACCTTTGTCAGTTGGAATGCATCTCGTTTGAGTCGTGCGGCTTTTCACCTGGCTTAAGTTCGTAAAAAGTTCGTTTGGTCCAGTGATCTTTGTCCCAGATTGGTTTCTTCTCACAACAGTCTTTTTGTTTAATGAAGTCAACGAGAGCATTTGCGACTATTTGCGGCGCGTCGAAGACTTCTTTGGATCTAAACTTGACCCATACAAACACGACATGAAAACAAGACAAGAGTGACTATGTACGTATATGGCCGGGACCATTACATGGACTATAAATGAGAGCGAAATCGAAATTTGGGCTAATAGGAATTCATTACAGATGCTTGACAAGATAAAATTATCACACTGAATGATAAGATACTAGCTTCGAGCCAAAGCAAAAACCATCGCCAAGGAAAATCTATATATATACAAGTAGCGGACTTGGTATGAAAGGTTGGTGGATATCTGAGAGCAAAAGCAGGACTCAATATTAAGTTTTGTCGTTACGTGGAGAGGTTCAATTCACGCTCATATCATCACTTCGTTTTTCTCGTTGGTTGTTGGAAGGTCGGTTTGGCGTGTATCTTCTGACCTGACAGTGTCATTGACACTAAGATCGGTATGTCCGTGGCGATCGCCAGCAGCCACAGGGCTATTACTGTGTGTGAAGTTCGTGGTGTGATCATACATGATGAAAGGAGCAGCGGTAAAGTCCCGACGAAGCTCGATGTAATCCGTGGCGAATTCTCCGTGCTAGAGATAAGATAATCTGAGTGAATGTTCGAGGAGAAAAATCCAGGACCAACCTCTACTTCATCCATACCAAGCGCCTCGTCCACTGAGCCTGCTCTCAAACGAAGACCCGGAATCATGTCAATGCCCTTGGCAATGAGGGCAGTCACCACGAAAGTATAGCTGCATGTGGCAAGAATGTAACAAACTTGCTTATACAGCGCAGCCCAATTATAGTTTATGAAACCACCGTCAACTGCCGTGCTTACGCCATCAAGAGATATGATACTTCTGTCGCCGAAGAACGCATTGAGGAGGAGCCCCACGATCCCTCCGACAGCATGCTCAGCAAACAGATCAAGCGCATCATCTATTCGAACGAGATGTTTGACTAATGTATTATAGAGATCAGAGCATTATATTAGTGTTTCTGATATGCTTACCTTTGGTGGCCAGGTTACACAGACTACCAGAAAGCACTCCAACGATGACAGAGGACCACGGATGAACATAGCCGGACGAAGGGGTCGCAGCAACGAGACCAGCAATTGTTCCAGAACAGAAGCCAACCATTGTCCAGCGACGTTCATAGCGAAAATCAAGTAAACACCACACCATGCCACCAAAGGCTGCAGCTAACATAGAATTCCAGATTGCAAAAATTGCACGGATATTTGCTCCGAACGCGCTTCCTCCGTTAAAACCAATCCAACCAAACCAGAGCATGGCAGCTGCGAAAATGGGACAGACTTAATCAGAAGCCACTGGGATTGAGGAAGAAGAAACGAACTCCCAAGGGCGACTAGAGAAACATTATGAGGTCGGAAATTGAGTAGTTCCTTTTCTTGGCGGCGGCCCAAGACCCACGAGTACGCAAGACCCGCGACTCCACTCCCGATCTCAACAGGACCTCCGCCTGTAACTAAGCATTGGTCACAAAAAAATTTGATGACGGTTAACTCACCTGCAAAGTCTAAAACACCCCATTTGAGCGCCCACCCATTAACACCCCATGCCCAACAAGCCAAAGGACAGTAGACCAGTGTCATCCAACAGAAAATGAACACCATGGCTGGCAATACTCGGCCACGCTCAGCAATGCCACCCATCAAAATTCCCGCTGTCACGCAGCCAAATTCCATCTGGAAGAAGCTATAGAGGATGGAAGGTATCAAGGGAGATCCTGGAGAAGGCTCTCCAAAAACCTTCATCAGTCCAATGTTTCTAAGATTCCCAATGTATCCATTGGTGGCTGAAGGTGAGAAAGCGAGACTGTAACCCCAGAAGAACCATTGAAAAATGACGACTGCATTGCTTGCGAATACCGCCCAGATGAGGGACACTGAGACAAACTCCGGGTAAGGGAAAGGGTCCTCTCAATGTTGAAAGGGACCTACGAGCATTCTTACGCCGAGACAGGCCAGAGTAGAGGAAAGCTGGAAGACGTGTGACTTGATCGTCCTTGGAGTCAATAGGAACACTCACCTAAGCCTGGCACCATAAAAAATACCATTGCACCCGCGACGATGATGAAGGAAAGATCACCACTGCTGTACCTAGACCAGTTGAGAATTCAGAAGCCGAGCTTGCTTGAAAGCTCACTGAAAGGCATCGTCGTTGGAAGCCCCTGGTCATCATTAATAAATGGGGAGATTATGCTGTGGGGAAGACTCACGACGCAGTTGTGGAACGGAATGCATGATAGTGATAGTAAGAATATATGGATAGAGACCGAAATTGAGAGACAGGTTCGGAGAGGCAAAGAAAATAAATGAGAAGAGTCTGTGTTTTTATATCCTATCACTTTATTGCCCCACGGTCCTGTGCCCGAGATACGGATGAAAAAGTGTAGATTCCAAGCGCTAAACCTTGTTACGGAGTGCCTTAGCATTTTTCCGTTCAGTGGTAGGATCACATTTTTGCGCCCGTGACGTCACGCTATTGTCAGGACATGAAAGATAAAGGGAATTCGACTGAAGTCTTCCCTTCAAATAAAGTTAACCAAGCCAATTGTTGACAAGCACCATCATGGCTCCCTTCATAGAGCATCTTTGCGCTGATAAATGTCCCAATGAGTATGAGAACTGACGGGACTCTCTCGAGTAACGCAAAGATAAGGATAAGGATTGATTTCGAAAATCCGGCTACTTCGCTTCGGAAATATTAATATAATTACGTCAGAGGCCGCGTTTGCTAATCGGACCAATCGGGTTACATGCAAACCCTAACGTATGGCTGAGACATAGATAAGGAGAAAAACATGCTCATCATTCTTCACTGGAATCATCAATGATTGATTTCCTGCCTTAAGACCCTTCATTCGAGTCAATGGAATGTCGAATCTCAAAGTTGTGACTAGAATAAACAGCCAAGCCCTTGCGTACTGATAGCCATACGGAAAGGTGCGAAGCCCATCAGCAAAGTTTCGAAATGCCGAGGGGGTATTATTCACAGCCAGACAGATTGGTTCAGCAGTTGAGTTCCGCTGCGGACAATGGACAAAGTTCAGATGCGGACAATCTACGTGACACAATGTCATGCGTGGGATCAACGGATCAATATTTGAGAAACGGTGAAGCCTCAGTAAAAGATGGCGGCAGGGTATTTGCATAGGAGGACATTCAATCGCCCACTGACCGGAAAACAGTAGAAAGTTTGAATTTTTCGAGATAACGAGACTCCCAGACCCACATGGTCAAACGATGCTGGAGGTAGATAAGTGCTGACTAAATCAGACAAAGGATAGTGTGAGAAAAAAGATACTAGGTGCACATAGAGGTGCTTCACATAGTATCCTCTTTTGTTATTTTCCAGCTCAACCTTCGGCTTTCCATATATCCTGGTCTCGAACGTATCCAATATTTCTACGGAGCATCCCTGGCATAGCCTAGGTTCACGGATTGTTAACTATGCAGAAAACGTGAGTCTATGAGAAGTATAGATATGCGAAGTATAGTTCTTGTGTGCGAATTGCGCGAACAACTAGCCTGATGAAGCTTTAGATTTGAAGATTAACGACGCCAGTAAGGTACGCTAGAACTTGTGGCAACTCTAGGGACGCATGAGATAGCCAGATTTTTTCCTAGGAAATTCATCAACATAGTTTTGATAAGGCTATCCCAAGCGGAGAGCAGTCGTTCATGTAAGAATGACTGGTTTTTTATTTTATTTTTTAATTCAACAATCTATTATGCATCCGTCGGCGACAAATAGGGATCAACATGCCTGTGGAGCGTGTTGTTACATCATCTCAATGTTACCTCCTATTTTCTACTATGTTTTTCGTCTTCCACTTCCATATTCTCCTTCTCTCAGACTGCAAGATGCCATTCATAGAGCACAGCTAGTCCTCCGCCATTCGAAGACTCATAAAGATGTGTTGCTGCTGCTCGAACACCGCCCTGTTTACACTGCTGGCCGTCGCCAAACTGCAACATCTATGAAGGATGAAAATGAACGTCTCATTCGGATGGATGCAGACTTTGTGGTGTCATCACGGGGCGGTCAGTTGACTTACCATGGTCCTGGCCAGATTGTTGGGTATCCTTTGATAGATCTCTCGCGTTATATGCCCATCATGAGTGCGAGGGACTATGTCTGTCGTATGCAGAAGATGATAGAGCGACATATTTTCGAGAGTCATGGGTTGCAATACACTACATTGGAACATACTGGAGTCTTCCTTGACCCTACAACAAAGATTGCCAGCATTGGTGTGCAAATTCGTCATCGACTGACTTCCCATGGCTTTGCGATCAACATATCTAGGGAGCCGCTTGCATGGTTTGATCAGGTCATCGCATGTGGGTTAGGCGATGTCAAAGCTGGGAGCGTTGAGAGTGCGACAAACAGTTTAATTGACATGTCCGAGGAGTTTGTGAAAATAATTGGTGCTTTCGGCCGTGCATATGACAGAGAAATGGTTGCACTTGTTCCAGAGGAAGAGGGGGAAGTCGGAGAAGCTATTCTTGCTACTGAGGCTGGAGCTTTGTTAGCGGGTTCATGGCCGAGGAATCCCCGGGGATGTTCATAGTCAGTCCAAGAGGGGAGAGTCTCCCCTCACAGTGCATACTGCCAATACACTATTGATGCCGTTGAGTTGAACAGCGATCATTGTCCCTGTGAAAAAGCGCAGGGATCAAAGGCAGCGACTGAAAGCGACCAATAAGATCCAGGGATCCTCGCGCTTGAGACTGCTATTTTCTCTGGTCTGGCCAAAGAGTATGGCGGGATCAAAATTGGCATTATGATGAACGGTGAGCACCCTTACATTACCATTATCAACTTCTTCAGTACAAGATCTGAAGCCAAGACAATAGCATAGTTTATATCTACCTCCCCATAAAACTCTAAGCGATTTGCACAAGATTAAACTTTCCAGTCTGCTATCTTTAGTAGTTCTTCCCATTTAAATTCCTGAGGCTTTTGATGGAAATTTCTAAGCAATTCTTCTCCCTCACCTTCTCCATTGCCCCATAGATAGAACTTTTGGGTCGCCATGGACAGTTGTTGTGCATCCTCCTGACTTAACATGTATTTATCATTAGCATCACGTCTTGGAGTGACTTCTCCCCGTAAAAGGACCAACCCATGCGTCGAAGCAAGATCAGTGTAGTTCGTGAGTACGAGGTACGGGGTAGCGAATGTACCGCGTAACTTGTATTCTTCCAGCGGTGTGAATAAGACTGTAGAAGTTTTTGGGTTCAGATTATCGAATGAAAGAGGCTTGACGGAGTGATCATTGTCGACACGAGGCGCTTTTGGGGCATCATGGAAGCACCATTGTAGGTAATAGAATTCATATGCGGTACCGCTTTTCACGGAGGAATCTGTTGTCCGGCAGATGGGGATAGTAAATGTCGGATACTTTTCTGCCACGGCCAACATTTTTTTGTACAAGTCCAGGGGGATAGATGCACAGAGGAGTCCGCATCCAGTCCCTCCCGACCGCGACATATGATAAGCATTCCACAGATCTCCAATTTGTCCCGGAGTGTGAGGGGCCGATAGCACTCTGGGAATATTCAGAATAGTAGAAAGTGGCTGTGAAGAAATTGACACAATGTCGGCCTGAACTCGAGCTTGACATACCTTGAGCGGTGAGCCATCCTTGCGCGACCCACAATGAGGATTCGATGATGTCAATCTATTGGACGAGGTCTGGTGCTTTTGTTTCTGGACAGTAAGAGTAGCGTCCCGTTCTTCCCTGCGTCGGCGGGCCTCTTCTTCTTGGCGACGTTTCCCTTGTGCACTTAGGTATTCAACGCTCACACCCTTCCTAGAAGATATCATCCAAATGAATGAGACTCTGAAGTAGATGATAGGAAAACTTACTCGGCTGCTAGCTGTTGAATTCTCTGAGCATATTTCAACCTAAAATCCACATCTGTGGAATACCATCTTCCAAAAGTTAGCTTCAAGCTTAAGAGTGTAGTTCTCCAATGTCGTATGTGTCGAATGTGTGCATTGAAGATCACTCGAGAACACGAATTGAATGAAGTATGCATATTGGCAAATTTGACTAATAACACGTATCTACTTCTGGGTTATGCACGTGACACCCTTATATGAACAGCATCTACTTCTGCAACCCCTGTTTCATTTCCTCTTTTACTTTCCGTGCACCTTTGGCAGCCTATGGGAATTCGTAAGAGAAATCTTCATGGACCGTACGATCTCACGTACATCGCCGGTTTTCTTCTCAACACAATTTTGACCCTCTTCTATAATGAAAGTGGTACAAATGCTCCATATTTTGAAATAAATTCGTACCTAGCTTCTCTTTTGTTGCGTGAGTCACCTTTTCTCCTTTTTCGATAGCTGAAGCTAGGCCTTGACCAACTTTGAGGTTGACCTGGGTGAAATGTCGTGAAGTTGTTAGCAGCAACTATAATCTCTAAATCTCACTTTCTGACTCATTTCCCGTACCTTGTCTTTAACACTTTCGCGAATTATTGCATTCCCATGAAACTGTCTTAATAAGGCCCCCTTAGCCGCAAGCGAATGTGAAGAAAAAAGTCGAAAGATCATGGCGGGAATCTGGAGGTTCAGGATACGGTTCAGGATGCCTGAACTATTTCAATACGATAGGCACTGGTAGTTTGATGATGACGTCAATAGGGGGGCAGAGTTTCAGAGTCATTCGGCACTCTGTTTTATGATACGCAGGAGAGAGATTTGTATACTGCGACAAGCAAGCAAATGCTAAGGCGCAGTGGATGAGAAACACCCAGCCTTGTCATAATCGTTCCAAATCAGGTGTGAATGCAGTAGGTGAAGCAGACAGGTATATGTAGGTTATTGTATGTGAATCCCGTTGAACATGGTTTCAGTATCAAGCATTGCCAAACAAATGATGTTTTGATGTTTTGATAAGCCTCAGGGACTGATTTTAATTATGTAATCACCTGATATCGGGGCATTTTGTCGTAGGTCCCTTTGGTACGGAAGGAGATTATTCTCACGCGATACCGATTGGGTAGAGCGAGTGGTGCCATCTTGAGAAAATTACTTTAACGCGTCTGGCCTGCTTTGAGTCTGTATCCCTTCTCGCAACATGAGTCTCGGAATGACAGCCACTGCTCTCTACAATGTAACCTCATCTAGGGTTGTTTCTGTAGCTAAGGACAGTTCCATGAGTTGGCTATACACAACTGCTGCTGTCCTTGGTAGCATTCTCGCCTTGGAACAGGTAGTTTGGCGGTACAAAAAGCGGCATCTTCCCGGTGATACATGGACAATACCCATCATCGGACGGTTCGCCGATTCAACTAAACCTTCCATGGAGAACTACAAGAGACAATGGGATTCGGGTCCTCTGAGTGCTGTCAGTGTTTTTAATATGTAAGACGCATTCAGTATTCACTATGATCCGCGACTGTACGTTGATATAATCACCAGTTTTATTGTCATAGCTTCGTCGAACGAGTATTCGCGCAAAATTCTCAACTCACCGACGTATGCTGAGCCTGCGTTGGTTCATTCCGGCAAGCTTATGATCGGTAGCGATAACTGGTGGGGATCTCCAGGACCATATTTCTGCTGGTGAACTGATATGTTATCAGGGTTTTCTTGTCTGGGAAAGACCACGTTGATTACCGCAAAGTTTTAAATTTGCTTTTCACCCGCAAGGCTCTGGGGTGAGTTTGTGCTTTCTTTCTTGATGTCATGACTGAAATTTGTCCAGTATCTACCTTGGACTTCAGGAGACTGTCGCTCGCAAGCACATTTCCAGGTGGTTGAGTGAAGCCACCGTAGATTCTTCTGCCAAGCCCATCATGATGACTGCCCGTTACATGAATATGGAAACATCACTTCGTGTCTTCTGTGGTTATCACATTCCCGACTCCGCTATAGAAGAGATCAACGCCAACTATTGGTTTATCACCCAATCGCTTGAGCTTGTTAACTTTCCCATCCCCCTTCCTGGCACCAAAGTCTATAAAGCTATACAGGCTCGCAAGCTTGTTATGCGCTGGCTTGAGCTCGCTGCCAAAAAGAGCAAAATTGCTATCATAGACGGTGGCCGACCAGAGTGCATGTTGGATGAATGGGTTTCTATCATGTCCGAACCAGGTTATAAAGGGAGGAAGGATTTTAGTGATTACGAGATGGCACAGGTCATATTCTCGTTTCTCTTTGCTTCTCAAGATGCCATGAGTAGCGGCCTGATCTATGGCTTCCAGCATCTTGCCGACAATCCTGAGATTTTGGCTAAGGTGAGAAGAGAGCAGGACCATGTTCGTGTAGGCAACCATGAGGATCCTATCACCCTCGATCAAATGGATGATATGGTCTACCTGCAAGCGGTAGTCAAAGAGAGTATGCGTGTCAAACCCCCCGTGATTATGGTATATGTTTTGATTGTAATAGGACTTTTGATGATGATCCTGAAACCTTTCCAATAGGTCCCATACAAGTGCAAAAAAGCTTTCCCGATTTCTGAGAATTATACTGTTCCTGCTGGTAGCATGGTTATCCCATCATTCTACAACTCTCTGCATGACCCTGAAATCTATGCTGAACCCGACACTTTCAATCCCGAACGATGGCTCGACCAGAAGGGTCCTGCTAATTCGAACCCGAAAAATTATCTTGTCTTTGGTAGCGGCCCTCACAAGTGTCTCGGATTGGAATATGCCCAGATGAACATCGCTCTCGTATTGGCTACTGCTGTTTCTATGATGAACTTTGAACATGAAATCACTTCCCTCAGTAATCAAGTCGAGTGCGTCATACGTTGTAGCCCATGACCTGCGATACTCAGATTTTTTGTAGGATCATTGCCACGATATTCCCTAAGGATGGGTGTTACCTGAAGCTATCGCCCCGGGTCCAAACTTAATTTATTCTGTCATAGATCCTTCGTATCGTTTATTAAAACTTCGATGTAGTCGCGGAGTTGAAAAAATTCTCGTTTGCTTGCTGGTCTGTGATTGACAGAGTCATATCTACAGGAGGCTATCATTGATTATCAGGTAGAGGGGATATAGATAATAATCTACTAATGTCATAGTCGGCGAACAAGAAGGGGCAGTGAACTTGGGCCTTGGCCGCTAACTCGAGGTCGGATGACAAAGCTTTGGAACGCTTCAATTTCGTACTGACAGCTAAATGAGAACTGCTGGAGGAGTGTGACCATCAACACCTACTTGGCCGTTGAGTTTGAAGCACCATCCGAACATGCGAGAGACTCACTTTGATTTCGGCCAATGCAAAATTCCTGCCAATACAGACTCGAGGGCTGCTCAGTATAGTTCGCGTCAGTTAACCGATCTTCAGATAGTGTTATGTTCTCACCCCTCGCTGAACGTGAGAAGCTCATGTTTGTGACGGATCTGGCAACTCTTTCTTTCTAACCAACGCTCAGGACGAAAGATATGAGCATCAGGCCCCCAAACTTTGGCATCTTGGTGTATAACATTGAGAGGTATGGCGAGAAGGGTACCTTTCGGAATCATGATGTGGGTATTCTTGGTACCCGGTAACGGTTCTTCGAGAGGAATACCAATCATTTCGGAAGCCTGCGATATATATAGAATATGATTTGAGCCTGTACGTTGATGGAAGGCGAAATCTACCTCGTGGTGATTCTCGAGTATAGCAGGATGGAGGCGAAGTGTCTCTTTCAGCGCACTGTCCAGGAGTGGACACTTGTTGTTCACTGCATCAATGGAGTGATGTTGCACACGCTGGACTTCATAACGGATCTCTTCCTGTACCTGGGGATGACTGGCAAGCTCATAAAGCATCCACTGAACGGGTCGTCAGCTACCAAAGTAGGAAACCATGGTGATGTGGAAGACGAACTGCTACAATTGCAGATACGGTTTCATATCCAGCAGAGATGACAGTTCGCATTTGTGCAATAATGTCGCCTTCGTTAGCTTGCGAGGCTGATGCAGCATCCGCTTTAACTTACAGAAGAGTCGGTCAACTCAAATCAATGATGACAGCCTTTGCCACTCACGCATGAATGCCATCATGGTCCTGCCTTCATGGTCACCGACGGCTTTCGCGTCATGCCACATCCTAGATCCAATAGAACCGAGCTCATGCTTCGTACGCCTGATCATTTCACCTTTCTTTCCGATATTCAGAATGGGAGGGAATAGCCAAAATAAGGCGCGCATATAAAAAGACGATTTCTTGTTTTCGTTGTTGGTGAGACCATCGAGTACATCTGCTAGCGAGTCAGGTTGGGTTTTCTCCTGAGACAAGAAGTCAAAGTCGTAGGTAAAGGCAGCGCGGCCGATAGTATCTAAACTATTGAGTTGTTGGATTCAGTAATGAATGGTTAGCGGTCAGCCACTTACGCAAAACGACCAGCCCAGTCAGTGACTTCAATTTCAGCCACCTCTACATGTAATTTATCAAGTATTTTCATCCATTGTGATGCTAGTTTAGATGACGTCTCAAAGAGGATGGGGGCCAAGCCGCGAACCGCTTGAGAGCTAGATTCGTCGAAACATTAGACTTAGAGAATAACTTGGCCTCAGCTTACCTAAGAGCTGGTGCTAATAATTTCCGTTGCCGTTCATGTGCTTCCTTCCCTGAGACAGTTTGAGAGAGACACTGGAGCTCATGATTAAAGACTTGCCTTCAACCCAAAGAATACCCTCCCCTAACGTGGCCTTGAACCAGGCACGAACGCCTTTGGCCTTCGGGAATAAGTGTGTATTTTCCCCAAGAATGAAGGAAATTGCACGGTGGTCGGTGATGGATACGACTTGATGCTAGATTCATGGGCGTTGTGACAAAAGTGAGAAGCAACAATGCAAACATACTCCGAAGGCGCCTCTGAACCTCACAACAGGACCATACTGTTTGTGCCAATCGGTGTAAGGCTGACCAGGAGCATGGCTATAAAGTTTCCATTCCTCGCCCCATATGAAAGAAGATGGCTGAGGCCCAGGGATCGAGTGAAGGATTCGCCTCGAAAGAACGAAGTCATAAACGAGACGAGCGAGTGCGACGAGCATGCTTCCACAAGAGAATAAGAAAAGCTTATAGACGAGGGAGGTCAGCATTGACGTGTTGAAGTTCTGAACGTCAAGGCCTCAAACTTATAGCCTCTTCAGCCATCAGGCATATTCCAATTGAGACATCCAGCCATCCTGACACGCAGCGGCGCGATCTGGTCCGCTTAAGACGAGAGTGTATGCGTACGAATGTCAAAGAATTTGTGATTTAGCTTGAGAGAGAAGCTTAAGGGACTCGGAGTTCCAGCAAACAGTGGCCTCAAAGTGAAACTTTTCAAGACATGGTCTACAGACGCCGTGTTGATGTAGGTGCCATACGACCTCCTGAACCTGAGTCTCGCTGCTGACTATCTCTTGGCATTCATATGCGTGTGTGATCGCAGGAGGAAGACGGCATTTGAATATTCTGACCGCCACTAAGCCAGGTGTCGACAATCCGTAACACTCGACAAGAAAGCCCCAAATTTTACTGTATCAATGAAAACAACTCGGGTTAGAAGCTTAATGACGAGAGAATAACCACTTGGCATGCTCAAAGTGACAGCCATGGAGACATCACAAAAAAAGGACACGTCTATGACCACGTGGTCACCCAAGATTATTTTCTTCCAGTAACCTCACCTCGTAACGCGAAACATTTGAGATCCATTAATAGTGGATGGAGAAGAAAGATTCTGGTGCAGATTCCCATCCGAACGGTGTTTTAGACAAAAGAATGAGAGGCAAATCCTCGAAGGAGGCTATGGCGGTCTCTTCATCGTTACACAACAACCATATTTTGCCACGTACACTTAGATCTTCTCGAGACTATGTCTATGATGGAGGAGACGATGTCGAGCTCACTTTGCTGGGAGAAGCAGACAGACGACAAGCTTCGGTGGGTCTGGAAGATGACATCTTACCCCCTCGCAGTCCAGGAAAAAGGCCTATGTCAATGAAGGATAAGCGAGCGATGGTTTTATTGTGTATACTTTGTGAGCTTCTTGGCACACTTGTTAGCTTCCAATAGCCTGACGTCAACAGATTTGATACAAGGCGTTCCGGTATGTGGTTTGCAAGTTTTTTCTGATTATCTTCTTACAAATCATGTTACTGCCTAAGCTTGGACTTGCTCTTGGTATACCTCATGACATCATCCTCATTTTGTTGCATTAAAGGATCCTCTTTCAGGCTCAGTCCCTTTCCTTCTCAAAGAACATCTATCTTATTCTCAGCTCGCAACCTTTGCCTTGTCGAGTTATCCTTATTCACTTAAATTGCTGTGGTCACCTATCGTGGACTCTGTATTCTTTAAGTCCGTTGGACGGAGGAAATCTTGGATCATCCCCATGCAGTTGATCGTTGGAACGCTCATGCTATACATCTCGTTGAACGTACAAAAACTAATGAATGATGTGAGTTTATATCATATCTGTCACTTTGATACCTATTTATCGTGCTCCACCAGCCCTCAAACAATGTGACGGAGTTGACTGTTGTGTTCACTTCACTTGTCCTGTTCTCTGCAACCCAAGGTATGCAGTTTCTGTCGCCTTTTCTTCGTGGATCTGACGGGATTATAGACATTGCAGTTGACGGTCAGGCTGCTTCCTCTGAGCACGTGTCATAGACTTATGTATTTTCAGGCTGGGCTCTTACTCTTCTATCCCAAGATAGCTTATCTTATGCATCTACATGCCAAACGATCGGTCTGAATACCGGTTTCTTCGCTTCTTTTACGGTATTTCTAGCGCTCAATAGCCAGCCGTTCGCAGAGAAATGGGGAATCCCGCAACTGACATTGAGTGCTTATTTGAGATTTTGGAGTGTCGTTTTTTATCTGGTAACATTCTGGCTATTTTTTTTCAAGACCGAGGTTCGTCTTTTGTCCACTCGGGTATCACACCGTCCGAGTTCGTTCTAGGAGAAACAGGCAGCAAATCAAGCCGATATGAGCATTTCAGGGGTTTATAAAACTATCTGGTCAATTTGCAAGCTCAGACGTGCGTCACTTTCGTATGATTGCGGGCCTTGCTTGATCAGACATCAGATGTGCAACTGCTTATCGTCATGCATTTTTTTGCGAAAGTTGGTTTCGCTGCTAATGATGCCGTCACTTCGTTGAAATTGATTGAGAAAGGGTTCAAGAAGGAAGACCTTGCAGCTGCTGTCCTCATAGATTTTCCATTTCAAATCCTGGGTGGTTGGTTGACAGCAAGTTGGTCAACAGGGGATAGACCACTTAAACCGTGGACTTGGGCTTTTTGGCCGCGATTGGGCCTAGCATTGATTGCTACATTGATGGTGTACTGGTTCCCTACGACCCCATACTCCTTTGGATTCTTTGTATCTATTGTCATCCACACTGTACTGTCATCGTTTTCTTCGTAAGTAAATTTGTAATTTTCGTCCTTTTTTGACTGATACCTGGTAGGACAGCACAATTTGTCGGGATATCCGCATTCCACACTCGTATCTCAGATCCACTGATTGGTGGAACTTATATGACGGCGAGTAATATTATATCTCTAGTTGACTCGCCCACTGACCATCTTGAAGCTCCTAAATACATTCACTAACATGGGAGGAACTTGGCCAAAATGGTTCATTCTCAAAGGCAAGGCCAGGCTTCAACTTCCATTACTCGTAATATCTAAAAAGTTGAAAGGTGTCGATCTCTTCAGCGTCGCAACTTGCCAAGTTACTGGAAATGGAATGGAGCTCGCCGTGCGGGGTCAGTCTTTTAGGTCTATAGGTCGTTCTTGATGATTCTGATATGATTGCCAGCTGCTGAGTGTGTCTCAGAGCATGGTAAAGACCTTTGCAGGGAGATCAACGGTGAGTGCATCACAGAGACAGATGGATACTATGTTGTATCCGCAATATGCATGTTGTTCGGGGTCCTCTTTCTGGTGGCATTCATTATTCCGACGGCGAGGAGATTGCAAAGTAAGTCTTTCCTGTCTGGTTTGTGTCACTATTCATGGTTTCTTAGAACTTCCTACATCGGCATGGCGCATAAAGTTGGATTAAATGAATTTGCCTCCAAGGTAGTTATTACCTGTGGAACTCGTTTGTAGATCCTGTAGGTTGTGGGGTTATTGGTGGGGTTATTGTGATTTCAGCGAGTCACGTGTGATCAATGGGCTGTCCGACCAAGTAAATCAGCGTCCCACAGGGACATGAAATTCTTTATAAATTCTTTATTGACCATATCTGGTACATCATACCACATTAGGATAGCGAATTGATAATAATCAATAAACCGCCGGGATGATCCACCGTGCACTGAAGAATTTTCGACTCCTTGAACATACTCTATAGCAAGCCACCCAATTACAAAATATCGACCAGTAACATGCACTTTGCTCCTGAATGGACACGCTCCAAACAACAATATATTTCTCGTCCGCAGCAGCCACCTTCATTACCTCCTATGAATCCCCCTTCTGCCATGTCCACTTATTCTGCTCTTTTATCACCAACCCCTCCAAATCAAGCTGACACACATGACGAGTTCCATCCCTTCAGATACTCCAAAGAGGATCTTCTCAAAATTTACAAGGATGGGGGAGGGAAAGCCGGTTTGGGTCTGGAGGTCGAGCGTTGGGAAGGTGTCGTCCGAGAACACGGGAGCGACCCTATAGGACTCCGGGAGATGAGCGAAGCTGAAAAGAAGGTTAGATGCCTTGGCTCTGAGTCATACATTTTGACCGACGTACATTGAAATCCACAATCACTCTTCCTCAGCTCTTCACTGGTCCTCTGAATTCTGATGTTCGTAGACGTCAGTCTACCGATCACTTGTTGCCGTTGTCAACGACGGGTCTAGGCTCAGGTGGGTCTAGATTGAATTGTCATGCTACTGCAGTTGGGAGTCCCTTGCGGGAACGATTTGGGGGTATTAAACGCCGTGATAGCAATGCAGGTCAATGATCTCTTACCTCTTTATCTCGCCGTAATCCTTATTTTGTTTATTATTATCAGACTCTTCTAACTCTGCTTCACTGAAAAAGCAGTCTTGTTCAAACGTACAAGTTTCTGTGATACCACTACGTGAGGTGGGGCAACCATCGTCCCGTGCTCGCGTTGCTTACGCCTCAGGCTTTGATGGTGTACTGAATGGGAGAGATTCGTGGGTAGCAAAAAGGCGCTCCTTGGAAGCGTCGCAGAAGCTAGGAACTAACTTGGGTGCCAAAGGGGATGATGACAGGACAGAGGGAATCAAGGAAGAAATAGAGGAAGAAATAGAGGAAGAAAACAGTGGAAGTAGGTTTGTCCAGAGTTCACTGTCCGAAATGCACGATAATAGCCCCTTCTTGAGTAACGGGGTGGACGGGTTGCAAATTGATGTGGGCAGTCCAGCTGGTGGTGTAGGCCAGTTGTCGTTGAACACGAATACCTCGAATCCCGTAGACAGTGTGCAAAACCATTCGAGCTTCGGTGCTCCACCTGGTCTAGTGAATGTGGAGTGGTCATATAAGGACCCCACAGGGACAATACAAGGTGAGTATTCATTGGGTCTACCTGGGATTATAGCAATGTGACCTTTTTTACTAAGGACCCTTTTCCGCCGAACTGATGCAACAATGGTTCGATGGAGGATACTTTTTGCCTGACCTTCCGGTCAAACGGACATACCTGGATTTGGGGTGGTTCACTCCTCAAGAGCTTCGTCGACGCTGTGGAAACGATAGGATATTCCTAGCATCTCTTCAACCCACTCCTCCCGGTTTACCTTTCAGAACTGACTCACCATTGCAATGCAATACCCTCAGTCAGATACCGAATGAACCAGCTCCCATCCGATCTTTGCATCCATCCACCCTAGAATCTTATATCAGCACTGATTCCAATTACTCTGAATCGCCTTCCTCTTCTTTTGGCGGTGGCCGATTTGGTGATTCCTCTCCCGAACTCAGCACTATGGGAGGCAGAGTGATTAGTGGGCCACTCATAGATTTAACTGCAAGTGCCCGTGGCTCTGGTCTTCGAATAGCTCCTGATATTCCTACGTCCTGCTCTGGCCAAAGAATCCCATATTCAGATTCACCGGTTGATGGACCGAGATCGGGTACTTTTGGGGTCTATGGTTTTTCCAGTGGTCCGTCCCAAAGCCAATGGAATGTGTCTTCAAACAACATTGGTTCAGCATACGAAAGTGTTAAACCCACTCGTGACGGCCAAGAACACGGTTTGCAAGACTACGCGAATCAAGGCCTCGGTATCAACTATGGTTCGTTACGTAGCTCTCAAGATCTCATTGCTGACTCTCCGCTTCCAACTTCGAATTATGCCGTTGGTCCCAATCAGGACCCTCGTATGTTAGTCGAAGATCTTCACTATAGCACATTGAACACTGCTACTAGTGCAGGGGATCTGCTCTTCCCTCATGGAGCTCACCAAGGGAACGTCCAGAATCAACAAATCTTGTCCATTGATTCCACATATACACAAAACAGTGATTTCACTTCCGGCCAAAATAATGGTTCTCCTCAGCAGTTATCATGGTCTACAACGTCGGAAGCAAACCTGCAAAGAAATGTTTCAATCGACGATCACTCAACAGCAGTTGTTCAGACGCTCCCTGCTTTCTCAGAAAGTTTGCCTTGGGAACAGCCAACTCAATGCCTGTCTCTTATTCCGAAAGATGCCTCACCATGGGTTGTTGCCACACATGGTCCCGTGGACAAATTGTGGGGGGAAGCTGTTGAGTCGGCATCCATGATGATGGACAACACTGAAGCTGAATTCGAACCCCAACCAAGCTCCGCTGATCCGGTTTCAGTAGCGAGTCCTAGCTTTGACGTACCAGAAGAGGTAAAGCCCAAGTCAGAAACACTTGGACTTTCTGCCCCCTCTGTAGTTGCCAAACCCCAAGGAAAATCTCGTAAACAGAAGGAATCCAAGGTTTCGGCGCTACTTTCGCAACCTCCGCAACTTTCGCAACCTGAATCAGTTTCACCTCATGTGTCTGCTTCAAAACTTGTCTGGCAGAAGGAGGATGACGTGAAGAATACCATTAGCCTGCGTGAGATCCAGGCAGCAGAAGTTGAGAAGACAGAAGCCAAAAAAGTGGTAGAGAGAGAACGAGAACGCATCGCACGAGTCACCACCGGCACTCAAGACAAAGAGCCTCAGACTTATACTACCTCCTGGGGATTACCGACGTCCCAAGCTGGTTCGCGTAGTGTTTCACTACCCGTGAAGGAACCGGTACCAACATCAGTGCCTCAAGCCGCCGCTCCTGTTTGGACTAATGTATCTAAGATTTCCCCAGCTAAGAAAACCATGAAGGAAATTTTAGAGGAAGAGGAGAAACGCAAGAAGGCAGTGCCTCAAGTTACTGCCGCAGCAACACTTGTAACATCAGGTCCGCGACGGTCGCATGCTGAATCGAGCACCAAGGTACTGCACTTGGTGTTGGTTCAATGACTGTTGGCTAATGTATGTTGTTTAGCCTTCTGTCTCAGCTTCTGGGGGTGCTTGGACAATGGTCGGACCCAACGGTAAATCAAATCCAGTAGTTATTGCTCCTTCGTCTGCACGACCTGTGGGGGGGACCGCTGCTGCGACTTCTCGCACTAATGGGCCCACACCCGTCCGACCTGTGTCAGTACCTGCTGCAAAACCCGTACTGCCACCTGCACCACGGCTAGAAGATGCTACACCTTCCCGTGAATTCCTGAATTGGTTGAACGAGTCTTTGAAGGGACTCAACCATTCCGTCAGTGGTATGTCCATGTTCAATCTGATCTCCATGCATTGTTTTCACCTGGCATTTCGGACAGTCGAAGAGATCATGCACATGCTTCTCTCTTTCCCTATAGATGCAGATGCAGCTATCCGTGAAATCATCTCAGAAACCATCTACACAAATAGCACGACTATGGATGGTCGTCGCTTTGCAGATGAGTTTGTGTCAAGGCGTAAATCTGATGCAATTGCTTCTACAAAAAGCGGTGGTGCATCTAAGCATCCCGCGAAACCTGTATCAATCGCAGATGTAGTCAAGGCTGCGCCCAAGACTAAACAACCGGAATGGGGGTTTAAGGTCGTAAACAAGAAGAAGAAGGGAGGCAGGTCCTAACTGGTTTATCACCATGATTCTGTTGATTGAGAGGTTTCTACGCTCCTTTGACAATGTACTGATCTCCTTGACTTTTTTCAAAAACAACGCTCTTTCCGTTTTAGTAGGCTCCATATGGATTTCGAAAGCAACTGCTTTGTAGAACAAGATGACCATTTCACTTTTCCAACGATGGATAGATGCACTGAATTATCAAGGTACAAAAGTAATTGACTCGTGCATCATGATTCCATTGGAAAAATGGAGTATGGAATTTCGAACTAGGTCATGACGTACCAATGAGAAACAATGAGAAACAATTCGGAAACAATCCCAACCATTCACTCGAATGTTATAACTTGTCTCCACAGCTCCATTCTCTAGCGACAGGCCCTTGGCTTCTGTCTCGTGTCTCTATTTTAGGAGAGCAGGGCTTGAATAATTGATGAATCCAATGGTAGCTGCCAAATTTAGAAATAACATAATAGCATGCTGAGGTCGAATGGCTGGAATTCTAACAATGAGACCGTAGAGTGATGATCAGCGGAATCTCCTGACTCTGATGAAGGCTAGATTGTTGGTAGTGTGGTGGACTCCGACAAGACATCCTCGAGTTTGGTATTGACAAGGGACTCTGAAATGCTCTTCAGATCGCCCAGGAACAGGCTCCCCTCGGAAAATTTATCCTGTACGAATTCCGACTGTCCAGGAGCAAGCTGCTTCGATGATTGCGTGGTTGAACTTAAGCACGGTAGACTCCGTTTCCCCTCCAGTGGATTCTTCAACCGCAGAAATCGGCGCGACGGTCGACGGTGTGCAGAGAATGGGACTGACTCAGGTGCACCCTTGACGGTCTGGGTATTCCCAGAAAGCAGAGGAACCGCAGTGTGCTCTGTAGTCGTCGGGTGCGGTCACATCTTTTATGGTAGCACTAGGCCTCTTGACCGTTTCCCACTCGTTGCTCCGGGTCTTCCAGTGCAGTTTCCACTCTCCTAATTTAAAGTAGTCATCAACTCGAAGCCGTGTAATGCCTATTTCTTTATCAAAACGATATCCAAACGCTAAGATCACTGATCTCAAATCTGACAACCCAGAAATGAACGCCATATGTTTGAATTAACTTTATGCCCTATCATTTCGTCGAGGATGGCGTAAATTCTTTTTTTTATCTGGCAGGTTCTCATCAGGTGCTCCGTTGGGTGACTTCCCGTAAGCAGTCCGTGCTGAGATGCCGAGCATCAATCTCTTTCAAGTTTCAGATTAAGGTCACGTACTATTCACATACCATTCTGACTTGTGAGCAAGGCCTTTCTTGAATCTTTTGAAATAATAGGTACTAATCAGAACAACCTGTTGTGAAAACGGAGGCTGGTTTGCCTTGGAATAAAAAGGTTGACTCCGTCGCAAACCAGTGAGTAAAACCATAACAAAATTCTAACTATATATACTAAAATATTAGAACGTTCTCGAACAATAATGACGTCAGCTCGATACTTCAACACAACCTACATTTCTTGGAGCTTTAAATCATATACACTAAAAATAGAAAGGGAAATTCTGATGCGATCACAATCTAAGGGCAATCATCTATTGGATAATGATGGGTCGGTATTGAAAAGGGCGTTCTCTTCTCCAAAGCTAAGGACTTTTGTCGGTAACAGAACTTTCAGTTGTCGTTCGTTTTCTCTTCGAAAATGTCTTGAGCGACATTTGATTGAGGCATTTTGGCACGGGAAGCAGCAGCGTAAAGAATGGTAGAGGAAATGATAGTAAACAGGAGCGTGAACCACGGAAGAATTGCCACAAGACGCACTAAGAACCATTTTTATCAGTACGTATACCAAGAATAACATATAAACTCACGATACGCATGATCCCTGTATCTGGTACTAAGACCATTTTGTCTTCCTAGAGTCTGAAGCAAAGCGTCGACGATGGATTGCGGAAGAGGTTGTCCGCCAATAGATACGGTCACGGTGACACTGCGTGTGCTAAAGAAGTAGGTATATGGAACGAGAACGGCAAAGAGCCAAGCAGCGAGAAAGGCAAGAATAGCAACCTGATATGTGATAAAGCGGGAGCTGCTGAATGACACAGGGCGAGTGAGAAGCATGACTATATACAGGCAAGTGAAGATGAAGATGACGAGGCAAACTGTGAGAATGGCTACGCCAGTACTGAAAATATCTGAATAATTGTTGTAGGTGATGACTATGGGCAAAATGAACGCACCACCATCCTCAAGGTTTATTACTGCACCTTGGGGTGCTAGAGCACTGACTAGATGCTGATCGTGGTGAGACTTGACATAGGCATCTATAGCTAGATTAATGTCAGGTCATAGTCAAGTGAGCAAGGAGAACAAGGAAGAACCAAAAGAAGAGGCAATGATAGACCATGCACAGGTAATAGTAAGAGCTGCAAGGCATAGAGTTAAAAGAGGTGGATGGACTGAAGGAGGCATGGTGGGGGTTTTCAGTCAAGTAAAGTCACATCAGGTGGAGAAGCAGATGACATGATTGCAAATTGAGATGTCACCACCAGGAGACAGCTACAGGGCTCAGAACCACAAGTGTCTGGACCCACTGCACTCAAAACCCACACACTGCAAGGGGTGGGCTACCACTCTCAGAACATTGTCTCTAATCAATCCTTCTGTGAGCCTTTTCTTGTCTTGGTTTGTGGTTGATTCAACAAAAATGGGATTTCCTTCACATTGAGGTAACTAAATTTGGCTCAGTGACCTACAAAGATATGGCAATGAGGAATGGACATACACAAGCTGAGGGCATGGGCCCCTGAGCTGATTTTTTCCCCCCTCTTTTTTGTGGCTGATGGTGCTTTTTTTTTAAATCATCAATTTATAACATAGAGTGCATAGGCAGTCCCTAGTAGCTAAAAAGAGGGTTAAACCCTACAATACACATTGTAAATGCACCTTCTACACTACCTAATGTAAGGGCAACTGGACACAAGACTTGGGACTCCAGGAAAATCCTCAGTTTATTATAATTATCATACAAAACATAATGGCTTACCTCCAGGAAAATCCTTAGAGAACAGGGTGGGGATCCTGGAAGTGGAAAAGTACTTATAAAGTAAAAACATTCTTGCAAATATACTCTAGTGGTCTTAACAACAGCATCCATTCACTGATCATATCTGGTGTCCTTGGTCACCAATCAATTGATTGATGTCACAAACTTATAATAATACGCAATGGGTACAATACCCAAACCAACCAACCAAAAAAAACAACAAACACAAAACCAAAAACAGGCAGAGTATCTCCATGAATAATGGGTCTATTTTGACCATCTAAGTTGCATTGGAAAGCCCTTAAGAAGACCTTTCCAATGATGCTAGGGACACCTCTGAAATTAGTTACTGTGATTCTGTTGTGATGTCAGATGTCAATCTGGCAGCCTAGTATTCAATCCAACTCAGTCTAATGTCCACAGAACTATATGTATTGTCATGTACCTAGTATTCAATCCAACTAGATACATCAGTAAAGATAATAGTAAATATATAACAAAGATATTCACCTCAGTCTGATGTCCACAGAACTGAGGGCAAAAAAAGTTTTCTGTTGCAAAAATACTATGCTTAGTAATCATGATAAAAATAGAAAACAAGACAAAAATTGATGAAGACAATCAATCAAGAACATGAAGGAAGGAGGCTCGAAACGCGATTACAACAACCTCAATATCATAAGAATCCACTGAGAGATCAGCTAATTAGTAGTCACCAAACACTAAAACACTTATATCTCAGGAACCAATGATTGTGGAAGTTCACTTTTGATTGCATCAGAAAGCTCTCATCAATACGCTTCCATCGGCTATAAATAGAACATGAGGCAATAGAATCCCATGGAGATAGATAGTCCTTAATGTTGTAACATAAGACATCACTGATTATCCATAGATAATCATCTGTCCTTTTCTAGAACAAAGGATAGCCTTAATCTGGTTAGGTTATCTCTATTTCAATCACAAAAGAACTGCCATATATAGAACAATAGACAGTAATCAGATAATGATCTGTCCAGGTGCACAGACTATCACATTCCTATATATAAGGCTCCCCAGTTTGAGGATTAGACCTCAGACTTAACAACATCTTTTGTTACTTGTCTTAACTCTGCTTTATAAGCTCTACTCTATTGAAACTATCTTCAGTTCAATCACAAACCAAGTAAGTGACCATTTGTAATAGCTGACTTGGAAAATAAGTCAGGGAAAGCTCCAAAGCTCCTTGAGATCTATTATTAGAAAACCTTGGAGATGGTCAAAGTATGTCTTGAGTAACTTTAGAAACACTCTAAAGTTAATTTAGAGTTGTTGGAGTTCATTGGAGATTCTAGAGATGATGCTAAAGAAAGTTCTTCTCTTGGCTTAGTTCTAGGATCAATACTTTAGAATATTAGAAGGATAAAGAGCAGAAATAGCAGTGGGAACAAATGATGGCCTACTCACCAGTATATCCAACAGTTAATAGATAAAGTACTTATGGAACAAAGGAAATTTTAAGTGAAGCTTAGAGTACAGTGAAATGATAATAGGAGACAAAGAAGAGTCTTGCTTCACCCATGGATTGGGCTGCATAATATTACAAATATTACAGTATATATATAATTTAATTTAACACACCCCCTCATTCAAAGTAGTAGTAGTTGTTGAGTGACAACATATATTAAAAGAGAGCTTATAAGATCTCTAGACCAAGGAGTAGATGGAATTGATAGAAAAGCATCTGATGTTATAAACCGTTCTTTCTTTACTAAAGTTCATTTTTATTTTTATTTTTATTTAATTTTCTTTTGTATTTATAGTATGGGAAATATGTCACACCATGTGACAGAGGGAGTGACAAGGTCACATCAAAGGTCACATCACACATCATTTGGTTGGGAGTGTGGGATAGTAGGTATATAGACTATTAGAAATATGTATAAGTAGATAAATCAATAAAATGGAAACTCTAATGAGTTCTCTTTGTCTACTCTAATAAAGAGTAGCACTTGGACCTAGCTTAGGGTTTAAGTTCTTACACCTAACCAAGATTTTTAGTCAAGATATTAGGAGGGTTTTTGTCATGACTTAGTAACACTCCGTGACGCCACACTGTCGCACTTAGTTGCTTACCTCAGTAGATCACTCTTTACCTTAGGCTTAACTGGTAATATACAGTACCACCTAATTCCCCATCAAACCTTAATCTCCTTTATACTTAAAGTGTTCTGACTGGTAGTTACACCTAGCTTTGTTATCAACTAAGTCCACTCCTAGCTCTTGACCCCTTGTATATATCTCTCCTCCTTTTTTCTTTATCAATATATCCTCCAGTACACCCAGATTACTCCTCACAATCC
>Ga0153986_1000091_pt1 | contig 26989 bp, 32 predicted proteins | sample TSGA070MetaG_FD_104724 | JGI IMG/M metagenome (GOLD analysis project Ga0153986, IMG submission 104724) | Attine ant fungus gardens microbial communities from Georgia, USA - TSGA070 MetaG | ecosystem: Host-associated > Fungi > Mycelium > Unclassified | place: USA: Georgia, Alexander Wildlife... | reverse complement strand
GGACGACCGGCGATGTGATTGTGCTAAGTGTTACGACTACTGACCTACTGACTACTTCTTTACTTGTGTTTAATGACTACTAAGAGTAAAACAGCTACTATCCCTAAGAAGGGAATCCCTAAGCTAGACAGCGCCTTAAGGGCAAACTGTTGTTCTCTTGCGTGTACTGGAGACAATGCCCCAACAGCACCGAGCAGGTCCGATCTAGGGGAGTACTAGAGAAGGTCTCTCCATCCACCATGTAGTTCTAAACTACTACACAAGTCCCCTTATACAGCTAGGGCCCACTGTTTGTTATGGAGGTGATGGTAAAGAAAGGTCGCGATGACCCCCGTCGAGTTGTCGAATGTGTGTGAGATAAAAGGAATAGCGAGGGCTCAAGGTGAGCGGCCACTGAAGTGGTATCAAGTTCTAATGTAAGGATCTCAGAGGACTGGCCAGTATGAAGCTGCTGCCCTAACTCCAAGGTTGATGGTCAAGAGAACTCAATAGAGTTCCCGCTTGATTTATGCCCAGACTTTATACTACTTTTACATAGTCTGTGTATAGTACTGACTAAGCAGGTACTCTATGACTTGTCTACTGATCCTATCTTATCACTCCATCACTGATTTGGCAAAGTGTGGAGATTATGAGCCTATAAGTCCATATAAGGGTCGGCCGGCCCTTCTATGTCTGAGACAAAGTCCAGTCCGTCATCCTCTAGTTCTACAATCCTCGGAGTGTCTTCTTCCTCCGAGTACATATCATACAGCTCTTCTATGGGGTCTAGTCAGTTCATGACACAAGGGCTCTAACGAGTTCTCTTTGTCAACTCTGACTTAGAGTGTGTCCATGAGGTAGCTCAATCTTGCAAACACTACATACATAAGTTGAAGCCAAGGTTGTTCGATTCTTCTTCTCCATAGCATACTTGTTGTTATGATCTGCCTTGGACAGGCCTTCTGACATTAGGAGTCAGTAGCTGTCATTGATGGACAACTGTGGAAGATCAGCAGTAATACCCTGGGAGATGTAAACATTAATAGATGACATGGGAATGTCCTTGTGATGGACATGTATAGACGTATGACAGTAGACACATGGTATCAGACAGACATGAGAAATACTAATAATATTAGAGTACCTAGTCACATGTATATCCTAGTATAAGTAGAAGATCAATACTAGGAGAACTCTGTTAAGTTCTTGTTAGACATCCTATGTCATGAACCACCTTGGACAGGCCTTCTGGCATCAGGAGCCAGCGGCTGTCATTGATGGATGGCTGTGGGAGTACACAGTGACATCTCTGGAAAAATGTGAATGTTGACAGGTAACATGGGAATGTCTGTGTGATGGACACACATGGACACATGACAGATGGACACACAGTAGACAAGGTGTGGGAGTTAGATCATAGATACTCTCATAGATACATGTGATTGCCTAGCTAGCTCAGTTGTATAAATAGGTAGAGCAATGCTAGGAGAACTCTTGTTGAGTTCTTGTTAATCATCCTGATCTACGAGTAGCACTCCTCTCCCTCTATCTGCCTAAGTTCCTTCTGCCTTGGCACCACCACTGCTCGTGGTTGGTCACTAACATCCTAGTCTGTGAGTGGCATCCCTAAGTCCTTATTCCTATCTAAGTCCCTTCTCCCTCAGTACTGCTGCTGCTTGCAGTTAGTCGCCTGACACTTGTCTCTCTTCTGCTCCTCTGAACATCTCTCATTACTCTGTTCATAGAGTATTATCTTTTCCTCTTTAAGCTTATTGCTTTTTCTCCATTTCTCCAAACACTTTCACCTTTGGACCTTGAAGTTCTATCATTTTATTTAATTTTTCTTTACACTACTCTGGTCCTCAATGACAAAAGAAAACTTGTTAGACTTTCTGTTTGATTCTCTAACTACTTATACATATTTAGTATTTATACACATTTATTAATCCTACATATTTCTTTTGAGTTATTCTCTTCTGTGCATCTTGATATTTCAAAGTAGGAGAAAGTAAAAATAAAAATAAGTCCTTCAGGCACCAGTCCATAACAGCCCTAGGATGGAAAGTACTAGATTTTCCAGATACTGTATTTTCAACAAGCAAGAACAAAACTATTCAAATGAGCCAAATATTCATTGTGTGAACTAAGCAAGATAACATAATCTTATTACAGTAGTGGGTACTCCATTATGTGATGTCTTTAACAAAAAAATCTTGAAGTCATTACCTATACTAGTTCAAGAGATATTTGTATTTCATTGGACTTTGTAAAAAGAATTTGAACAGTTTTGTCCCTTGCTGTACCTCTGAGTACCTTCCCTGATAGGAGGTGGTAAAACAATAGAGGTACTAGGATGTCTTGACAAAAGCCTACAAAGTAGAGTCTATCCTGGAGTGTCAGTAAGGGTGGAGTCAAGGCCTGTTGTGTATCTCTCCCTTCTCTTTTTTGCTTGTTTTCAACTCTATCCTGAATATTCACACCCAGCTCAGAATGACTCTAGCAGAGACCACTCTAGAAGCTTGGGTGTAGTCAGTAGTGTACCACCATGTATCTTACTCATAACAGCAAAAAAAGCACAGGTAAGCCCTTAGGACACTAGAACAAGATGCCAGACTGAGGTCCAGACAAAACGACTAAATTAATTGATCAGAAATTTACACAGAAGAGCAGATGCACCTGAGGTCCAGATGAAACAACTAGCCTCAGGGCTTACAGAAAGATACTCTATATACAAGATGTGTATGTGTATATTTATTGAGTAATGAAATGGACTGGAGGAAGTGGCACCTGTTGCTAGGCAGTAGAATGGATGACATGATGAGGAATTGAGGAGGAATGATGTGATGAAGCGAAGGTCTTAGCACCTGTTGTGGTGTACACACTCCACACTCTCCCCGAATTCAAAAAACTGTCTCTTAGTAATCCCATATGGCTTGTATTTATCGTCATTCACACTCTTTTCCAATTACTGAGTTTATACCACTGGTTGTGATCGTAGAGACGGAGTGTAGATGTCCAAGAGACTGACAGGAAGGGTAATAGCTTTGATGGCATTGATTGCCATCATGTCATCGTAAGTTGAGTTTAGCATTTGAAACGCAATGGGAAAGTCTGAGATGCGACAAGCAATGTGCACAGGCAGCCCTCAGTAAAGTCCAATGACCACCACTGAGCTCAGCTTAAGAGGCCACAGATTGAGGACAATGTCTTCGGCACTATGTTATCCGAACCGGAACTTGGTTCATGGGCTGGGCGTGGGCTTGGCAAGTTCGATGATACCTGTCAGGAATAGAAGTGAATATCCTCTCGTTCTAAGACCATACAGTGCTTCGGATTCTACACGGGAAAGATCTCGTGAGGTTTCCGGCATTCAAGTTACCAGATCATTGAAACAGATTTTCTCACAACACGTGGGTAGCGTAAATTCCGTAAGCTTGGTGACTTGACTCGGTTCTAGCGTGCCAAGCGATGATAAGGTACTGATAATGGCACCACTGGCAGCCCAGTATGAACCACTCAGTTTGGAATTGTCTTGGATAGTAGCTAATTGGATTGTTATCTTGTTATCTTGGAGTCATCGGTGGCTTATTAGTCAACGTTCGTGCCATAATTAGATAGGCCAGTGATCGGCTATCAGATGCGGACGAAATCACTGATGGCATTGTTTGTGTTCCCTGACAATTCTTGTCGAAGTCTAGTAACGAGCAATTCAGATCATTGACATCGGAAATTTCACTCCAGAGTGTCCTTCCGTGAGCCACGGTGATGTGTAGTTTCTTCTGACAAACATTGACCGAGGTACTGATTTGGCCGCGAGGTCACCTACTTTTTCGGGTTTCCAAGCTTCGCGCATGATTCTGTCCGGGTTTCAGGTCGCCAGTTTGGGTACGCCAAGTTCTCATGCCAGAGCATATAGCTCGAGGCTTTCTACCTGGTCACAGATACCTCTACCGCTAAGCCAGCCAGTAATTCGAGAACTACTACCATTCAGAAACCTGGATAAGGGGAACAAACATAGGCAAATAAATAAATGAATATGGAGGGGGCCAAGTCTGCTCTTGCATCTTCTCACCAACCGATTACCACCCATTGTCCCTTTCCCTATACTCTTGTTTCCCTCCCAAAAAGTACAGTGGAACTGCGTGGTGGCCTGATACGTCAATCTCTGAATCCCATCTTGGACCAGCCTGCAACTCATAAACTAGGCTCGGCGTCTCAATTGACAGCTACAACAAACACTGTTGTGATGCTTCGTCGTGGCAGTAATACCTTTCAGAATCTCCATAATCATGAGTCACGTCCAAATAGACGTGCTTTGCAGGAGTCGATGAGACCGTCCCTGGTTTGGGATTGGGACATCGAACATGAAGACCGTAAACGAGAGCGAAAGGTTGATGCAACTTTAAGAGGTGCTGCACCATTCGAGGTCGACCGAAGGGCACTGAAAGATGTTGTTCACGAGAAGATGGGCTCGGAAGTAGGGCGCATCAAGTTTCTCTCTGCTGGTATGTCTCGACCTGAGTTCTAGGTTCACAATTACCGATCCAGCTACTGAAGTTCCTATTCTTGTCTTATCTACCAGGGACTTTTCATAAGGTAATTCAAACCTACTGTGCTCCGTTTCACATGCCGACTCTGTAAAACTGCTCGCAGGCCTACCTTATCATTCTAGTGAACCATGAGGAACTCGTTGCTCGTGTTGCTCGTCGGTATATGCCGAGGCTCAAGGTACAGTCTGAGGTTGCTACGATTCAATATCTCCAGGAGAAAACGAATATCCCTGTTCCTACAGTTTATCATTACGATTCCAACCCTTATAATCGCCTGGGAGGAGAGTTTATTCTGATGTCGAAGGTATGTGATATCAACTTTGGAAGTCAAATGCTATTCTAATCTGGTTTTCATGTCGTTTGTTCAACGTTGTCCTTTCAGGCACCCGGGATTCCGCTCGCCAAAGTCTTCCATACTTTACCATACACCGAGCTTGTAAAACTCGTAAAGAACACAGCCCGGATAACTATCCCCCTTTTTGCGCATCGATTTTCTCATATTGGCTCCCTTTATCTCGGCCCATCTCCGCAAAGTGCTCTATCGTCAGGTGTACCGACGCCTAAGGCTCATTTACACAATCCTATGGATATGTTATCAGCCATGCAACCCATATCCACGGTCCCTACAGTATTAACTCCGAGACCACCAGCAGCTTCGCTCGCGATCACGCCTACTCCCTCGAACACTCAGGCGGGAACAAAATTCCATGTCGGTCCTATAATTTCCTGGCCATTCTTTGGTTCCAATAGAGGTCATCTTGCCCATCCCAATGAGCTAGATCGTGGCCCGTGGTCAACTTCTCATAGTTATCTCAGTTCTTGTGCTGACCGCGAAATTGAGGGCATCATCAACGAGAACGAAGGACGCTCTGCTCCGCATCGCCTCCACCTTGATCCTCATGAGATCATGTCCTCCTGGCACCACCGATTGAGAGCAGTACCTGGGGATGAGTCTGACGATAGTGACGAGTATAATCTTGAAGAAAGTGAAGAAGAAGAAGAAGGACCTGGTGATGCTATGTACCGGGATCATAGGCGAATGCAGAGAAGCACTTTTCTATTCACTCACATGGCACAAAGAGAAAAGAATGTTAGGAAGGAGATGAAGAGGTGGATGAGGTTAATGGAGCGTTTGATTAAATTCATCGAGCGAGATAGCGGCGGAGTTCAAAATGAGAAATTTGGTTTGGACTGCCATGATTTAAGCCTTGAGAATATTTTCGTCGATGAGGTTGATCATACCAAAATTGTACGTCTTTCTTGTAAGCGTCTGTCGATATTCCTTTGATGCCGAAAATCTTCAGACGTGTGTCATCGATTGGGAGTCAACTACGACTCGACCACTTTGGCATTGTGCCCACCTTCCAGCATTTGTTCAATCTTCGCCTTTCGTCTCGAAACTATTCCGTCAGGGTGTGGCTGAACTACCTCGCGATCCTAGTGTTAAGCTTCCTCCAGGTTCTGGTCATGCCTCAGTTGAATCTTTGTGTCGCGAGTGGCTACACTTTGAGTCTAAGGGTGTGAAGCTGAGAATGGCCCACCGCTGTGCAGAGTGGGATGGCTGGGAGGAAGGTCTAGTTGAAAGTATACTTGGGCCAGAAGCTCTGGAGGACGAATGGTTCAAAATTGATCCCCGCTCCCCATCCGTTGCTCGCGCCGGCGGTTGTGATTCCAGTCCAGATTCGCCGATTTCTCTCTGTGGTGAAATTTCGATCAACACGATGAGTGGGTATAGTCATGAGAAACGAAAAACCGACGAGGAGTCTTGTCCTCGAATCTCAGACTCTAGTTCATCACAGTCCCTGCGCAGTTCTATATCACTTGGTGGTGGAAAGGTTTCATCGAAATTGCCGCTCGTAGAAGAACAGAAGAAGGAGCAGATGCTCATGACGACAGGCGACATATGTGGGGGTCACGGTGGAGAACTCGGAATGCGGCTCGAAGCCTGGCTGAGTGTCAACCAGGATGATGTAAGTGCAAGTCATAGCGGTGGCAGCAGTTGCAATAGCGACAATCAAGGACGAGGACGGGGTATAAGGGTTACGGATGCTGTTCTCAATAAGGAGAGATGGCTCGAAGGTCAGAGGACGGTTGCTTCGATTTGTGATCTCGCCTCACCGTGATGATGAGAGAGAGAGTGTGTGTGTTCGACATTGTTGTAATGTCTGATTTTTTATTTATTTTCGTTTTCGCATAGAGTTCGACATTCTTCTAGTTTTGCCTGTATCATTCGATTTTTTTTTCTGCCCCTCATTATCAGACATTGATTGGATGTTCGTGCGTGAAAGCTTTTTTATTTAGTCAGGTCAGGCTGCGAAGACGGTAGGTAGTAAGATCATTTCCGGGGTGTTGGATTTTGATACAGATTACGGGACAGTAAGAAAATAAAAAAGAAAACATCAATAGTGTCCAAATTTAACAAGATCTTATAATGGATACGCGACTAGGTCAAGGGAAAGAGAGAGAGAGAGAGAGAGAGAGAGAGAGAGAGAAAGAGAAAGGATACATAGTAGAGACAGGGGAGAATTCTCGGAACGTCGAGTCAAACAAAAAGACCAATGTGGGACACGATTGTGATGTGTATGTTACGTTACGCGTGTATATATGATATTGTATATCTATGTATAGATGTACAGAAGGCAAAGGAGTGAAAACTTGGAGGCATCTGAACTTGGATTTAAACTAAGAAAGAGGGAAGAGTCATTGAAGGGAACGCATATGAAGAGAGTTAGAGAGAGAGTTAGAGAGAGAGTTGGAGATACATAAAAGCGCGAGTAAAGAGCAAAGAGTGGAAGTTGTGGTTTTTGAAATACCGCCGGACAGGACGAGGTCGAATAAAGGCTTCCTCAACCCCTTCCAAGGAAAATACTGTTTTATATAGGAACAAGGAGAGAGCGAGAGGGAGAGAGACAGAGAGACAGAGAGAGGCGATTCAAAACGGGAGCTTCGCATCGAAGATGGTACCTGACTCCTTCAAAGCATGTTCAACCACCTTCATACCTGCAAGAACCTTCTCTTCTTCCATCCTTTTCCCAACAATCTGCACCCCGAGTGGAAGACCGTGCATTTTCTTGGCATTATATTCGAGATAGGCACCCTTGGCTATGGCATTAAACTGATTGTAAGTGGATGAGGTATAGAAATTAGGTGGTAGAGCATCGAGAGTGGAACAGACTGTTGTCGTAGGAATAACACCAGCAGGATAGTCGAGCTGGTGTTCAGTTGAAGAGAATCACATTTTTCAACTCATTGCCAGAAAAAAAAAAAAGAAAAATGGGACGTACGAGACTGAAAATAAAGGTATAGCCAGCACTCATGAGGGTTGCCCTTTCACTGCCTCCATTTTCCAAAGCCGGTAAAGCGTGAGGTACTGTCAAGATGAAATCGATACCTTCCTCAATCAGCTGTCGATGCCATTTCGCTCTGTACAAATCCCTCTGATGAACAAGCCGGCGCTCCTCTACGACCGTCTTGGTATGAAGGATCGAATACAGTTCGGCCGAAAGCGGATCCGGCGGGGACCCAAAACCAAAGAGGAAGGAAAGGACACGAGAGCCAAGTATGCGCGAGAGAATGGACTTGATCAATCTAGGTAGTCTGAGAAGCGTAAGGACATGGTGGGTTGGCGGAGAGGTTCTTTCAGTCCGGAGGAGTGGCGCTCGAGTTTGTTCACCTGTAAGATTGTGTGTGTGTGTAATTTGGGACGTGAAGCAATGAGCAGAATGTTTTTAAATTGCTCCACTTACCTCCATCAGAGAAGAGAAGCTGATATCCAATCTTGAGACCTTCCATTATCGAAGGAGGTTTACTTGAACAAGGTCAGTTGGCATGATTGGCTTTTCAGTGCTTACGACATCCTGCCACACTCACAAATCGACTACCTCATGACCTTGCTTCTTGAGAGCACTGATAACGGCTGATAACGCGCGGCGACAGGCAGGTGTTGGCGGGATGGTTTCTGGAAAAAAAATCAAATTCAAATTCATCAGATGATCTTTTTTTCTTTTTTTTTTTTGCAAAAAAAGGGATAGACAGGTACCATCATCCCAGATGACACCCCACTTTAATCGTCTGCCCTCTTCTTGCAGATTCACAGGCTGCCATGGGAGAGGAACACACTATATGAATAGTATGAACGCCGGATATCAAATCAGCACGTTAGCAAAAGGCATTTACTGTGTGGTCATACTGCCAGGGCTTCATGTCCAGGACCCGCTTCCAGAACTCGCAAAGGTCGTCCAACGAGTTTGCCATGGGCGCAGCCAGGATTGGCAGGGATTCCAGACCCATCATGGGAGATCGGTTTCCCCATATCGGAAACCTTCCAGCACTCCCCTTCAAGCTCCACACGCCACAAAAGTGTGCGGGAATACGAACGCTCCCAGCCAAATCGGTACCAACTTCGATCTTGCTTCCGCCACAAGCGAGAAGCGCGGCTCCACCTCCCGTCGACGCTCCGGCACTGTGGCCTGGATTATAGGGATTTGTCGTTCGGCCGAAAACCGCTGATGACGTCTCGATCGCGAGAAGCCCAGTGGGGACGCTCGTCTTGAGATGGACGAGAGCACCGGCGTCCTGAAGGAGGCGGACGATCGCGGACGATTCCGTTGCGGGTTTGTCGACGTAGCGCGAATAGCCAATAGTCGAATCGTGCCCAGCAACATCAATAGTTTCTAGCCCATTTTACTAATAAGCTTTTTATTCATGTCCGAGAGAGCGGACGATGACACACACCCTTGATGCTGACGGGCACTCCCATAAGAGGGCGGTCGGTCACCATGGTCTCATTCGTGGATTCTGAGTCGACGCCCGAGGCCCAGTTTGCGACGGGCGGCGTCGTAAGGGCCTCTGTAAACATGATGTCCGAGAGACAATTTGTGGCCTGGTGTGCCCTGATAGCCTTCTTTGCGTATGCGAGGACGATTCTTGAAGGAGAAACCAGACCGGACCTGCATTGGGTAACGAGCTGTGAAAGCGAAAGAGCGTGGATCTTGTGTTCTGCTGGTGAGGGGGGAGCGAAACAGGAAGAGGCCAGGGAGTCAATCTGAGTCTGGCGGTGCTTCTGCTTCGAGATGCTTGGAGAAAAGCGGGTCAGAACGAAAAAGTCACGGACACGAGGCAGGCAGAGAGAGAGAGGAAAAGGAAAAAAACAAAAAAAACACGAACCACGCACGCTGGTGAGGCGATAAATAGAAAGGGAAAATCATGAGGAAGCCCTGGCGCAGAGAGAGAGAGAGCCTCCTTCCCCCTGCGTCCGGGCCTTTTTTAACTGGCGGCGTATCCGAGGACTTGGGGGCTCGCCGACTGGCACGCCCTCTTCCTCCTGGGCTGCCCGATTTCCTTAACACCACTCAGAATTAAGCTGCAGATGCCATAAAAACTCTGTCCCAATACAGAACTGCCGTCGCCCTGCCTGATCTGCAGACACCATGCTTCTCCTGGAGCGAGATGAGAAGCCTGTCCGTTTGCCTGGCAGCCATGTATCGGCCAAAGAGAAGCCCGGCTTGCTTATGCTCCAAACCCAGCCAGAAGAACCTGCAGTCATCTCCGAGTGTCTTGTTTTTGAAAAATAAGAATAAAAAAAACGACAACGAGGCAGACGTGCAGAGACACAACCGCCAAAGCGGAGTCAAGTGCCAGTGGATAGAAGAAATAGGACATTCTCGATCAACTTTTTGGACATCGATCATCATAAATGTTAATAGCAATGCCACGCCAGGAACCTCGTCATCTCTAGAAACAGAACCCACAGCTGGCCTTGAAAGCTCTTCTACTACAGCCGATGTTGTCCTCCGACACACACACACACACACCCTCGCTGCACAATCAAGTCGCCGTAACCACCGTCCTTGCTTCTTTGAGATACCAAATTTGATTTTCATTTTTATCCATGCACTGGTTACAAGGAGGCAAAAAAAAAAAATTCTGATATATCATATTTCATCTTCTCGCTTCTGCGCATCATCGCCTTCAGTACCCAACAGACGCTCCCGAATCTTTCGTGCAACAGCTGGGCCATGGACTTGGATATTGGCTGTATTGTAAAAAAAAAAACCGTAAGCTATATCACAAGAGAAAATTTACTCTACAGAAATGAACCTACGACCATGGAAACCATCTGGATAGTTGACGCCCTAGAGACGAGGTGATTTAAACAGCCGGTCGGATATCCGATGGATCAGGCGCAAGCAAGCCAGACGTACTTTGTGATAGGTGCCCTTCGGATACGTGAGTAGTGTATCATTCCATACCATGTAGTGCTCAAGAAATCATGAGCAAGCCCCCCTGTCAGTAGGCTATCACAACTCACTTTATGTCCTATATTTCTTGCCAACATCTCATAGTCAAAAATATATCCTAACATAAGATCCACACTTAAACCCCCTGAGCCAGAAGGGGAAACAACCCATTCATACCTCCATGCATTATGATCTCGATCACAGTAGATCGTGCCGATGGGGGCATCCAGAGCTGATGCTAATTTGAAGTGGATGAATCATTTTTCGAGGTTAGATAAAGTAACCGGGAACGCATGAAATTGAGAACACGATATTAAAAAACCCAAGGTCGAGGGAATTGTCATCCGGACTCTATAGTGGGGCTGGCTAATGGCTGATCTCATTCATAGGAGAGTGTCCCCAAAAAGGAAAAATAGGAGAGAACAGAATCACTCACTGTCAAACCATTACCATGTACACCAATCATAATCTACAAACACAACCGATTAGAAAAAAGAAGAAAAAAGCCAAGAAAGCCAAGCCGAGAGAAAGAACACCATCACTTCAAGAGTATAAAACCAAGAAGAAGAATGAAAAAAAAAAGATCGTATCCAGAAAAAAAGGCAATCTGATGAAAGGAGTCATGATCGCATTCATCATCAACGACAGTATAACAAAAAGGTCTTTTGACGGCAAAAGGTTACCAGCAATACCGAGTTTGAGGCTATCATGAACACTTTAGACCACAAGCTATCCATCTTTTCGTCTGGGCTTGAGAGAAGAGGCTAAACCGATTAAGCTCTACACCTCATCCCAGCGACCCCCTCTCCAGGGAGTCGTTGGGAAAAAATCGACGCGCGCACAATCACTTGAGAAGACAAAAATGAGATACCGAAACACCACTCACCGTACTCCTGGCAGCCAATCTAACTTGCTCTCTAACCGAAACATCCTCCATCCTCACAATCTCAACTTCACACACGCCCTCTGCCTTCAACTCCAGCAAGGCATCCACCAAACTCTGATGGCTCTCCTCGGTCAGTCTCCGCCCCGTCTTTTGTCTATCGACGTAGGTGACGATGGGTAATTCAGATCTATCCAAAGGCGGAGAAACGACTTTTCGATCAGTGAGAGAAGCGAAGGTGGGTAAATAGCCGAGGAGGTTGAGCGTGAGTGACTTGCGTATAGGAGACCAGAAGCCTTCATGAGAGGAGGAGGAGGAGGAGGAGGATTCAGAACTAAATTCGGCAGCTGGAAGCTCCTGAGTTCCTGAAATCATTTTAAACCACCGGCCTCCATAACGACTGTCATGTTCGAAAAACGTCAGACCTTTTTGACCTCCTGCAGAGAGAGAGAGAGAAAAAGACTTTACTGCGCGTGGGCGGCTTTACGATTCGTGATCAACGCTCGATCAAAAACAAAAGTAGAATTGAGTTTGATCAAATCCCGCCATTGGTCTCTCTCCTGAATTGCTGCCTGAGGAAAAGCTGCCCGCATAAGAGCTCCGATGAGTCCAGGCCCATCCCTCCACTTCCTATCATCCACCATCTTAGAGTATAATCAAGGTCAGTATAACGGCATTTCATCGCAAAAAGCCATGTATTCCTTACGGGGATGAGAAAGCGATCCGGTGATTGTAACCACTCCGGGTGAAAATTTCCGTCCGAATCAAAACCCAGGAGTGAATAGACTCTCCAACCTCCCAAGATGATTTCACCCCACCAATGATAATAATGCTTTGTTGTGTGTGCGTGTATGAATATATCTTCAAAACTGAAAAAAAATGACAGTGAAGATTCACACCTTACCTTCATGAACTGCCAGATATCGTACATAATCCAAGAAAACCCTTGCACCTGAATGGCCGAGTCGCCCAGCAAAGGCACAAGTTCGTCAGGAGTAATAAACCGAAAGTCCTGTTCGAAAAAAAAAAAAAAAAAGACCAGTCAATTGTCAAGTTTTCCGGAGAAGAGAGAGGTATGCACGTCTTCATGTGGGTCACGTTCTCCCCAAGTCCCAGGAAGGCTAGGTGAGCGTGCAATGTTGGCTTTTTCCGGAAAGCTACTCCGGTTGTGGGTGACAAGATAAAACGTCCCGTTGTGCATGATGAGATTGTCAAAGACATTGAAACCGTGGACGGTTGCATTATGGGGAATCGTCGTCTCAAATGATGCTGCTGCAAGCAGAACCCTGGAGTTGAAGCTTGAGTGAACTTGGAGATTGCCTTTTAAATGCCCTGGGGGGAAGCGGAAGTTTGAAGGACCACGCCTACCAGAGGAGCTGGATTTATGCCTGCTTGATACAGCGCTCTTCAGCTCATAGAATGCCTGAGGAAGTTCAAGAAAGAGACCAAGGAGACCAAGTATCAGAACCAGAGCTAAAAGCCTGACAAGAGCAGGCCGGGGGATGGGCGCTATCGACATCATCGCCATGGACATTCAAAAGGACTGCATGTTCTCGTGACATGACAGGCCCTATCACGTGTCCCGACGCGACCCGTCACATTTCAAATTGTCACAGGGAGCCACCATGTCCTCTCCATCCCACCCTTTCCAGCCCCTCACCTCCTCACCCCTCACCAACACACCGTCCTATGCACGGCGGCGTCTGCAATTCAAATCCCAGAGCTCTCATAGCAGCAGTAGTAGTCGCACAACACCTTCTCCTCTGACCAGCAGCCGCAGGACACGGAGCACCCCTTCGCATGGCCCAACAAGCACTCCCCATCTTTTACCAGGCCGACGAGATGCACGACCTCACTTTTCTCGTCCAGAAGACCCCCAAAGACAATTATTACGCGAGCAGATCAGAGCCAAATGCATCGACCGCGCACAAAAGGCGCGTGCGCGCGCGGTGAAACAAAGGAGATACACTGGCTATAGTGATCGCAGTAGTGATGGTTTCGACGTGGATGATGAGGATGAGGACGAGGAGGAGGAAGATAACGATGACATCGTGTCGGAGGAGGTAACTTGTTCATCATCTCCCAATCCTGTGGACGACTCATCGCGGGTTCTTCTTCCATCCAGCTTTTTCGTCGGATAATGGATCAAATGGATCGGAAACTCGAACATGGATATCGACTTTCGTATGCCCGGGAAGTAGGATCTTCATTCGACCCAGATATGGAGGACATGGAGGATTGGATACATGAATTCCAGGTCAGCCATCCGCTAGTGTCGTCTTTCTACAAATGAAACCCAGGACAGCCATCAGACCCCTCACCGATCGATTGGGACAATGAAGAACTGGAAGCCTACGCTGAAGAATGTGCTCGCCAAGCTGCCCTGGACGATATCCCCGAAGAAGAGCTCTTCAATCTACATGACATTCTGAGTGAACCCTCAGACACCGCAGATCAAATGGACCTTTCTTAGTGTCGATGTAACTAACATCATACCGTGTTCATATCGAAATACAAGAGAGTAAGGGATTCTACGATGCCTCCTCAGCCTCTGCTTCTACATCAGCCTCAAAGGGTCTTTCTCCTTGCTCCACGTTTGATGTGTCCGCGGAGACTGAGGCAGTAGCAATGTCGACTTCTTGCATTGTCGATTCTTCATCCACCTTGACAGGTTCTGCATCCGTTTCTTCGGGCTCTGACTCTGGTGCAGCTTGAAGAGCTTCCATAGCTGATTCTTCCTCCATCGTGTCATTGCCTGTGCTCTTGTCGACGCTTTCAACGTCACTCAGGTTCTCCTCAGTTGTCTCGGCCACATCCTCATCACCATCTTGTGGTTCATCACTTGTCGGTTCCTCCGTTTCCTGCTTGTGAGCTTTTGAGTCGACTTGTCGCTGTTCAGACTCCACTTGTTCTCCAACCTGTGCATCTTTTTCTTGTGTCTCCCTCTCTTCTTTTTCAGCTCTGACATTTGCAGCAGCAGCAGCAGCAGCAGCAGCCACTTTGGCTAGTTCATCGGCAACCTGAGCAGCTTCACTGAGCACCATGGTATGTGTACGATTGCGTCCTGTTCTCCTCGGGCTTTCTGCCCCACCCATGGGTGATAGTTTCGATTGTCGCTGTAGCTGCTGAGACTCATATTGTTGTTGTTGGGGAGATTGGGGTTGAAGAGGAAATTGTTGTGGTAACCTTTTCATCTTTTGTGCAGACAGAAACTCGTCCTGGAACGATCTTTGGAATTGATATTGCGTTGCGCTGCTACCACCACCCATGCTCCTTCTAGGATCATAAGACGTTCCAAGTTTGACTTCTCTCGATCCAAACCCACCACTTTCACCATTTCCACCAGGCGTCGTCGCGGGAATCACCAAAAATTCATTGGGTACCAAGTCAAATTTAGAAGAAAGGGAAAGAAAACGTGCGTAGAGTGAGGATTCGGCTTCGGCTTGTTCAAAGGCTTCACGATGGTGGAAATAGGCATGGGCAAAGATACGACCTAACCGACGAGCGAGAGAGGAAAAGTGACGATGGGATGCTGTTGGGATCTGCAGTCTGTTCGGGTCATTATTTCGTAGACAGGAGAGAGTATGTGTATTTGTCAGTTCCGTAAATCGCATTTGAAGGTCAACAGTACCTAGAAGGGAAGGCACGAGGAGAGTTGAGGAGAGCTGTCGCACTGTCGAGGGTATGAATAATGTAGTCTATAGCGCAGCATTGCTAATTTCGGCCAGGTCAACAACAAAGAAAAAGACCATGAAATGAGTGAAGTGACTGACTTCCATTGCACCTTCTGTGCCATGTGCAACGCAGAGATAAAGCCATTCTCCAGCCTTCATCTCAGGACACGTCGTGCGGGAACACTCTTGTTGTAGCGTCGTAATCAATGGATGTGTCAAGTCCTGAGCTAGTCGTCTATACATTTTTTTGAAAAAAAAAATCAACAAAAGCTTATCGATAACTTGCTTTTTGAACACACACACACACACGTACCGAAGCTGTTCGTAAATCCAACAGGCCTCGTCTACACTCATGTCCTTCTCTTCCCCACTTTTTTCTCCCCCCTCTTCTGAAGGAGCAGTAGCAGCAAGTGTCTCCATAGCTCCCTGCCCTTCCTTTCCGGAGATAGCAGCCCCTTCTGGATCCTTCGCGTCCCTGTGCGGGCCAGGAGGCGTCGTGATCGTTTCAACGTCATGAACATCCAATCGCGTCAACAAGGAGATGTACTCTTGAAGTTGAAAAGCGCTGTCGAGCGACGAGAGAACAGGTGGTGCGGTTACTGGGTAAAAGCTGGATATGCGCGAGCCTCGATGAGGACGCTGGACTTGGATGTCCATTGAGATACTTGTACTGCTATTTCTGTTCGCATCAAACTGTCAGATCAGATGTATTATATAATGTCACCAACTAATTAAAACTAATCTGCAGTTTTTTTCCGGGATTCTCGCTTGGGACGCCCACCTCGTCGGGCACCAGTCGTGGTCGCAGCAGCTGTCTTTCCGCGACCACGTCCTCGTCCTCTGGATTTCCGTCCTGGCTTTCTTTCGTCTAGTCTAGTTTTCTTGGTCTCGGGTTCCTTGTCCTCTGTCGCTTTCTCGTCCTGGGGCTCAGCCACCTGTTCTCCTTCCCCTGCCTTGTGCTCCTGCTCCATTTCCTCCCTTGCCCTCTTCTCACCAACCCCAACCTCTCCCTCTTTCTCCCTTCCCTCGCCAACTTTTGTCAACTCAGACATCCGCTTCACGACATCCTGATTATTCCCATCACCCTGTCTCTCAACTCGAACAGCTGGATTTTCTTCGTCTGCATTCCGGGTGACGGTGTTCCCTTTTTGAGACTCGATTTGCACCTTCTCGCCTGGGTGGTGTTTAATTTCAGCAGCTCTGCCTTGAGGATGACCTGCGCCATATTTCCATTCAACTAATCACAAACAAACAGAGTGAGTGAGGACAATATATGCGTGGTGTCCGGTGTGATGACTGTATACACACCCTTGTCGCCAACTTGAATATCTTTTTCTGCCATGGATGCTTTGGCAACAGAGAGAGAGAGAGAGAGGAAAAGTGAAAATCGGGGGTGGAAGTTATGAGATAAGTTGGAGATTAAAAAAGGTCTCAGTTCGCATGCGTAATGTCGAGACACCGATGACAGTTATCTGTGAATTCTGAGACATGGGAACCTTCTTCGAGGGTAGAGGGGAACATTTCAACTCTTGAGAGAAACTGGCTCAGTAACTATTCAATTCACATTACATCAATCCAAATACAAGTCTGTTGACGCGAGGGGGACAACAGGAGTGGGTTGGGAATGAAACGAGTGGCACGTCATTGTTCTCCTGCCAAGTCTTTGTTTCTAATCGACCGATACTCTGTGCTTACATGCCAACGTAAGAAATAAAATAAAATTTCCAGTTTTTGAAACTATGTAAAGACAATGGGTAGACTTGTTGTCATCTTTCCGAGATCGGAGACCCTGCTGCCACATGATTCACGTCAGTGATTTTCTTTTTTTGCAATTGGGTTTTGAGTACTTCTCTTTTCTTCTGATCGTCTCTTCACTACCAAGCCAAGCATATCTATTTCTATTTTCCCCCACTCTTGATGGTTCTACACCGTATCACATTTCTTAATTGTCACCATTTGACATCACTTGTCATAGAGCCTATCAGATCCCAATGATTTTCATTGACGTGAATTTCCGGCCCTTGGTTGCATATAACTTTTGTGAATGCAATAGGACAATTTTTTGTTTCAGCCCAGGAGACGAGAGTTCAAAAGGAAGGTCCATCGCCTCAAACCATATTTTTTTCTTCTTCCAGCGTGCGTTATCCATTATGATTGACACGATTTTATCAACCTCGTAACATGAACATGTAATTAAAAAAAAACTGATACATTTTTTGTTGGAAAGACTCAATCAATAATCTACAAACATTGATAATAGTATTCGTTTAGCTGTTGGCATGATGTTCCAGATGCACAAGTCGTCGGACCATTCCAACCAATACCGCCACTGGAACGAATAGAGTCAGATATCCGATCACACGTCATAGAGTCTCAACTCACCATTGTCCGTACTTGGTTTGAGTGGCCCCAGGTGCTGGAGTAGTTCCAGAAGGAGCAGGAGCGGTCGTGGCAGAAGGATTGTCAGAGTACGTGGAATTGATATCACCGAACCGAATGTTGGAATAAACGACCGAAGCATTAGGGCTGTTGCTCTCAACATCTGTGGGCGAGCCTGAAGTGGTAGCGCAGGTACCCCGAGCGATGCCTGGTGTGCTGGCATCAGCATCGGTGGGGTAGTCTGAATCAAGCCAAAGCATATTGACGGCATGATCATCCCAAACGGACAGGACGAGGACCATCCCACGCTTCAATGCGCTGCCCATACCGCTCATACCACCCTTGTTCTGGAACGAAGTGGTATCTCCAAAGGCAGACTTTTGTGCATCACAAAAGTCTCCAGTAACAGAGTCGTAGGCATCCATGCCCGGGACATTGACTTTGGAATTCTGAATGACTTTGCCATCCTGAACGTAAATGCGGCGGATCTCCTGGAGATTGCCAGAGGCGGAACCATTATCAGTTATAAATTGGGTCACGACAGTGAACTTGCGTGTCGTGTCAACAGTCATTCCAGGACCATAGAAGGACTTGTCGCCCATGCGGAATGAATTGAAGTCACAACCGTCGGGATCGCAAATGGTGTCATAGCGACCCTCAGTTCCACATGCAGTTCCAGAGCAGCGGGTGAGACCTGTACTCTGGCAGGGGTGGGGAGTATAGGCGGCAGACATGGAGTTTGCCTCCCAAACGTCCATCTCATTACAGCAGGCACCATAATTGCCACTTCCAGCATTCACATCGTTGGGAGAGGGTTGCCAGCCCTCGCTATTTGCCTATATCCAAATTCGTGATTATCAACCAACTCGCAATCAGATAAAGCGATACTTACCTCACCGGCAATGAACTTGATGTCTCGAGGACACTGAGAATCGCAATAGCCAGTGCCGTATTTTGCACCCGCCTTATTGGCTGGATACTTGGCCATACCACCATCAGCATCCATTTCTGAGAAGTACAGGGCACCGTTAAGACCGCAAGGAAGGTTGGAAACGTCAACGTCAAAAGTGAACTCTTGGTTTAGGACGTTGAACATCTGATAATGGCTGTCGTCTTGCATGAGATAGACACGAGAGCCGATATTCTTCTGTTGACTATTGGTGACAAATTTCAGCGTAAGGGCGTTCCCGCTGGTGGTGATACCATAAGTGCCAGGGTAATCAGCACCATCGAGGGCGCAGTTCTGGGCGCAAGTCACGCCATCTGGGCAAAGTGTGGAGTCCCAGGTATTACCAGTGTAACAGTTGGTGAAACCGGTGGTGGTATGGAGCCAACGCCAGTTGGCATCGAGAACAACCTTTCCCCCAGAGACAGTCGTGCAGCCACCCGACGTGGTACACTTTTGCCAAGGAAGAGAGGGATGTGTTTCGGCGGTGTTGGTACCGACTTGTTGACCAAACGCAACGGCGGCGAACGAAAAGGCAAGAAGGGCGAGCTTGGGGAACATTGAGGCGAGCTGTGGAATGCAAGTAGAGCAAACACAAACCTGCGTTTTATACCCCAAAAGTGAGGCACAGTGTGCGGAGAAATGCCGGATTGGAGAGTAGGTAGATCAAATCATTGCTGTAGGCGTAGATGAGCGTCTTGCACAATCTCGGGATGAAGTGTCCAAAATTTCTGGTCACAAAATAAGGGTACAGGCAGGTGACCAAAGGAATGTCGGGGATATGCGAGATGCAAGATCAGCTTTTGGTCAGGTGGCAGTACAATGCGGAAAGATTTATAGCATGTGGGATTTGCCGAGTCAGATCGTTGCTACCTACAGGAGAAATTTGCATTCAGTCATGACTTGTGAATTGTGGAACTATATACGACTCACACAGTGAATGGCCTATAACGAAGATGAAATTCCCAATATTGTCGATTGATTCTTCTCACTTCATCGTCTGTCATGCACTCAAGTCCATTGTTTGGCTCTTGATCAAATCCATGAAGCAAAAATCTCGGAGTTATGAGCTCGGAAAAATTCCTGTCATACTCTAGCACCACGAGCATAGCGGTTGTAATGGTTTCGGAATAGCAGAAATCCACCCGAATAAGTACAGATGACAGACTTTCCTTAGGAGCCATATGGACTTTGAAGAAGCCACGAACCTGAGAAAAGATAAATATGATGTGATGCGCATGTCTGTGGGCGGAGACAAGCAACACGACATGAAGGTATTTTCCAACAAAACTCCTGCACGGCACCGACTTTATCGCTCACATCGTTACCAGTGTCTTCTTTATGTGATGGGCGGCTGAAGATGATTACAAAAAAACCGACTGTAACCAAGCGGCCCGGAACAAGAGAGCTTTGCACTAGAACTCACAAATGGAACAGATGATCAGGAGGACGAAGAGAAATCGTACATATTTCAACCAGCGCTTGGTGCAAGAGTATTTTACAAGCAGAAGAATCTCATCCAAGACCTCCTCCCTCAGTTTCCTTCTGTCAGCTTCAGAGAGCCAAGTGGTATATCTCATATTTCAGCGATCGTCGAATCATCATCTTTATCCTTGTCAGTAGCAACGCCGCTAGGAGCAAGGTCTGGTGCAATGGCAAGGACAGCATACTCCGAAAGAGATAGCTGAGCCGCATCATTGGTGGCCAAATTCTCAATCTGGACAGGCATAGATGAGATAGGCAGTGATCGGACATCGTCGGACTTGCCTCCAAAACTGGATTCAAAACATCTGAACCACCTACAGTGACTGCAGGTGGATAAACCCCGGTTTGATTATTGTTGATGAAATTCCATGCAGCCTGTTCTTGTGCTGGTTGATTTAGCCGTTGTCCAGCGTATGCTTGCAGTTTTGCATAATACTGATACAGATCCGAAGTGTCAAATCGTCGGATGATTGCCATCGAATTCAATACTCCATACCTGCTGGAATCCGCCACTTGAGAAAGTTTTGCCATATCTTGCTATTTTGCTAGGATTGTCCATAAAAATTCCAAATCTTGCCGGAGAAACTAGGAAAACACCTACTCTGCGTCCGAGGCATTGAATAGACGGCAAAAGTCAAGCCATGCAGCATCAAACTCTGGTGCTGCATCTCGTATCACAGATATGTCCATTGCTTCCATCAGGAACTCGCCGCCCCCGAAAATCATCATGAGATGGTACCTTGGGATCTCGATTGAACGTAACCGAGAATAGCTTGGTAGAGGACTCACGAACTTTCACCCTCTCCGCCCTCATCGACCATATGTGATGTATCCGCGTTCCAACCTACCGCAGCTCCGTTTCCAGTGAAAAGGCCGAATTTGAAATTACCAATATCTCGCTGGTGTTTAGGTCAACATGATAAAACCACCAAAGTTTCCAATACCCACCATGCCAATGATGATTTTGTCCATCCATTTGTCGTCCATCTATCCGAGGGCAATTATTTGTGTCTCAATTGATCGACTACATTTATCATACTCACGGTTCTTTCCCATTTCGTGAACCAGTTGCCAGCCACGGCAGTCCAATCAGGCCCAATTCTCAGCCGGCCAGGCCCTTCTGGGGGCGGTGGAGGTAGTACTTTGCGGAGGGGATCCCATGTCATGATTGTTTGTCCAGCTTGGAGTGCAAAATCCATGATATCTCCCATAAGCTCGTCAGCTACACAGGGTATCAGACTGCGTTGTTTTTTTTAAAAAAAGCTAGCACTCACTTGTTAGGTAATAAAATGGCCTCCTCAGCCAAGCGCCAGCAACTCGGGCTTCCTTAGCACCATCTCCCCAATGACTGACATTATGTCTACTACCAAGTCCAGCGAAAGGTCCAGTGTGATGTGTATCTGTCTCAGAGAGGTGACGAGTCAGAGAATATGCGATGCGGAAAACGTCTGCTCGGCCTGTACGGAAGAACGAGAGCCAAAGCCAGAGATCTGTACCTGATGTCAAGGTCAGTCCAATGCAGGAAGATAAGACCCTGAAACCCTAGAATACGTGCCCAGCTCTCCGTTGTCCCAGGCAAAACCCCCAACGTCGTATCGCCAATCGTGCCTTGTTTGATCATACGTATGCATGACATCACCATAGTTCCAAAAACCGTAGAATTGCCTCTGATCAATTTCCTGGCGCTGAAATCAGACCCTGAATGGCAAGTCAGAATTGAGCAGGTTTACCTTGACGTAGAAATCTAAAAGGGCACTCTTTTGTTGCTCAATTGCTGCAGCCCCGCTTCGTGTAGTGTCTGGGACGTTCCAGCGACCACCGAAAAGCCTCCTTGAAACATAGAATTCTGGTGTTGAGACGAGCTGAGGAGGTCGTGTCTGTTAATAATGTTAGAGATAGACGCAACTGATGCTTATATTCGTACATGAACATCGGCAAGTTTAGATAGATCAGAACGGCTTGGGGTTGCAGGGAATAATTGAAGAGTGATCTCATAAGATCGTCCAATACCGATAGGCGTAGGATCTGGATCACCAACATCTTCATATGCTAGATCAAGCTGATGGGAAAAATCAGATCTCCTTCAAGTGGAGGGCCCAAACTTACTCCGTGAGCCACTGTATCATAGTGTCGCATATCCATAGCAGGAGCTCGAGGGCTCCAAGCCCATATCGTTACATTTGCGGTATCGCTTCCAGCACCACGAATATCCAAGCTCCTAGGAGCACCTTGCCAGAAGTCTGGAAGTGACTCTAAGAAGAATATCAGGGAATCACATCGAGAATGATGTACCTCGCATTCCAAATACCACACCACCACTTGTAGCTCCTCCAATATATCCCAATCCAGCTGACCTCGTTCCATGACCTGCATGATCAACCCAGTTGGCCTTCGTACTCGCGTTAGTGCGCTTGCTGATGGAAAAGTAGGATGGCGTCAATTGTTCAAGTGAAAAGTCTGACCAGACCTGGGAAGATGTAAGTAAGATAGCATCAGTTCACCTCATAAGCGTACCGCTAACTGATCTAGCTCTGACGTGACCGAGGAAGGCCAGGTGTCGAGAGGCGGGGTTGGTGTTCCATTGAATTGAGCATTGAGGACCGGTGCAGTAGCATCACGGCGAAGTCCTGAAACAACACGGACAGCTTCTCCCCATACACCTATTGACAAAAGTCAGATAGTCAAATGAATGTGGGAATACTCGATTCAGACCTGCTGTAGTGGTACCGGCTCCATCTGCAGGAGAAGCCGATGCATTCGGGAAAGGGGAAGAAAGGAATCGAATGTGTCGATCATGAAGTTGATCAGACATTGGTGTTGAAAAACTCATGCCAAGCCCTTTGACAAAATCTACTGTTTGATCGCCATCGAATATGAAGAAATGCACCATGCGAAGTGACGTGGAGCCAGCGGAGATATAGAAACGGACAGTAAAAGGCAGAAAGTCTGGATGTTCTCCGCCTGAAGTCGCAGTATATTTTCCAGTAACCTAAGACATATGTCAGAACATTGGCAGAGTCTGGTCATGAATACAACCTTGATCACAGCGCGAACAGGGCCATTCTGTTCGACTTGAATAGAATCTGTCCTTCCAACCATTGTTTGTACCCGCGGCAATTGCGTAATGCCGTTCTGAACAAGTGTGAGGTCGGGGTCGGGGACATTTTGTACATGTAAAACAAGAGTGCCATTCAGAGCCAAAACCTTCCCGTTCAGGGTGATCGAGGGAACAAGTATCTTCGAACCAGGTGCATTAAAGCGAGCTTAGACCAAGATTAGATGAGCAAAGGGTTTCGAATGCAACGAGCTGCACACCAGAGAAAGCTCCTGTTGTGACTGTCACTGAATCCCTGTTTTGCAAGACAGAGACAGGTTCTGAAGGTTCAGCAGGAGTGCCAGGAAGAACTGTGAATTTTTGTGACCCAGTGCCAGCGTTGGCTGAAAGGGCATGGCCTGACCACTTCAGGCTTCCATTGGGCCAACTGTGCAACATAAACATCCCAAAGAAAAAGATGCAACGTCACTCACTAGGCAAGAGGCCATGTCTGAACTGGGATACTGGCAGAAGAACCTGAGACTTGAACCTTGAAGGCTGTTGTGCGGTCAACTTGTCCCTCGTTCCAAGGAATACCGAAACTTGTCCCGGAAGGGGTGAAAGGTGGAGGAGAACCGTCAAGCCAGTATATCTCGGCGTTAGGCGTAGACATGATATGATTCCATGGAATTGAGGTCATCCTATTTATTTCTTTTGCAGATCAACTGTGAACCAACAATGAGAAGGTGCGCTCTGAATGGGAGCCGGCCCGATGCATTTCAATGCTTCAAGAAGCCAAAGCACCTAGGAGGCATTCATTTTTCACAGGAGAAGAAGACATGGAGGGGTAAATATTTTTAATTATAGTAAGAGCAGGAGGAGATCTGTCAAGTGATCCGGCATGGTTTTTTTGCCTGACACGTCACATGTCACATTCAAGTGTCCTTAACATCCAGATTGGAGCCTGACAGACTCAAACTTCTCCAGTTATCTAACCATTGTGTTTGTCAGATCGTCAACAAAGGTTCTCAGCGGGTTCAAACCCTTCGTTATGTTTCATGGCTATCTACTGCAGACAAAAATGGATGACTCGAAAGGACACCGGCCCGGGTCTTCGCAGAAGCAGTAAGCTTCTCTCGTACTCGCTCGGATTTATGATGTATCCTTTGCTTGAATCTCTTCAATTGAATCCCTCTACTGCCTATGGAGTGCCGGTTCAACTACAAGTGGCACTACTCCAATCACACACACACTCTCTCTTATGATCTTTGCCCTCTCTTTTCGCATCACCGATTTGTCAAACATGAGATCATAGAGGACACCCCACCAACACAAACAAAAAATATTTATGACATAGCATTAGGAGCTGGCTTGAGCAAGGACGGAACTCTGCCCGCTAATTTACAGGTAAATTACACTTCTATCCCTCATACCTGAGAAAACTCAAGTCCTGCTGCAGTGCCCTCCAGATTCATTTATCTGCTTAACTGTTGTTAACACACGGCCCGATCATCCATCTGAGCCACCACGAATTCTCCAGGTTGTTCCGGTTGCCTCAGGGGATATCCGCCCAAAATTTGTCGCAACGAACACAACCACGGGTAGGGATCTCCTAGAAACGCACCTGCAACTAACCGTGCATGGATTACCATACATGAAGCGGAAACAAAAGGCTGTCTTCCATATGCAATGTGTAGAAGTACAATGATATTTCATTCTCAAATTCCTTCACTCATACTCTACTCTCAGAGTGGGGATACGTCAGAAGCACAACTCAGATTCCTATACACTTGGAACGGGACCCACGTTTTCAATTGGAAGACGAAGTACAGCTGTCCCCAAGTAGCTGAAATTTCAGACGGACAAAAAGGTGGCTCTGAGAGTGGTGACGATCCTCAAACAAGCTTACCACCGAGAATCGACGAAGACATACAGACGCGACCAGAGACTCCTTTATCTCCTTGGTCCTTTAGCCTCGTCATAGTCTTGTTTGTCCTCTTATTCCCGAACATTTTGGCAATGGCTAACAGTCAGCCCATAGCGTCCTCATCATTCTTCGGATGATTATTCCGAGAAAGCACCAGCACCGGATACGACGTCTCATAACGTCTCACAGAACAGGTCATGAAACATATGAGTTTCTATTGGGAGAGATCACAAGAGGAAGTGAGACGCAACCTCTCAGTGATCTTTATGTTAGATATACATAATTGTGGCACAGTTTTAAAGAAATGTTTCACTCATAATATCTCTGTATGTATAAAGAGATGTATTGGCTGATTTATGAAAAGTGTCAGCATCTTCCAGGAACGGTATAGTTGTTACAATACCAGGTGGCCAAGCAACACCTTTAACTTCCTAAATGCCTCCTCTTGTTCTTGTCTCCACCTCCACTTCTCCTTTTTCCTCACCAATAGATGTAATGGACTTGCAATCTTAGCAAAGTCCTTTATGAACTGCCTATAATAATTGGTGAGTCCCAGGAACCTCTGGATATTCTTTACACTCTTTGGCATTGGCCACTCTAGCACCTCCTGCACCTTTTTCTTTTGTATCTCTACCCCCTTTATCTAATCACCACTGCCAGAAACTCTACTTCCCTCACCTTCCACTTGTACTTCTCTGGCTTTGCAAACAAGTCATTCTCCTCCAACCTCTTTAGCACCTCTTTATAAGGGTGACTGGGCAAGAACTCCAGGAAAATCTTCAGGTTTATTATCAACAAACAATCTAAGACATGACTGTAAGAGCAACTTGGCAGGAGCTCTAGAAAAATCCTCAGTTACATTATCAACAGATATCTAAGACATGATGCACCTCGAGGAAAATCCTCAGAGAACAGGACAGGGTTCTGTCATAAATTTGCAGGTTTGGCTTGGAATATAAGGATCTGTTAGTGTAGTGCCTCAAGGTCCTACTCAATGTCAGAGTAGACAAGGAGAACTCGTTAGATTATCCTCTACTTATATACAAACAGATCTATTTACTGTTGTTTGTACATATGTGTGTCCATTGCATCAGTATTGAGTCATCTTGCCTCGTGCTCAGCTGTAATGTTAGCCAACTCCTGAGCCAGAATTAAGCCAACTGCTCTAAGTCAGCATTGACAAAGAGGACTTGATAAGAGTTCTTGCTGTATTATGCCCTACTTATATACATAACTTATCTATTTACTGACATTTGTCCATGCACGTGACCATTGCATCAGTATTGAGTTATCTTGCTGTTAGGCCGTGACGCTTTTATAAAATAAATAAAAAGAAAATATAAAATAAAATAAATAATGACTTAGCCGTTGTGGCTAGTCAAATACCTGTAGAGGCGGTTCATGACATCAGCCTTGTCTTGTGCTTGTCGAATAGAACTGAAGCACCAGAGGTCTTACCAATGTTATTATCCCTCTTAGTCTCCATTCATATCTTAGACTCCACATGTATTCCACCTCTGTTTTGGCATTAGCTGTTGGATGACCTAGCCAGTAAGCAGCCTATAGTGTCCAGAAGGGTCTTACAGAGTACACTACTGTGGGGAGAAAGGATTGCTACTCATCAACTAGGGAGGGTCAACAAGAACTCAACAGAGTTCTTCTAGCATTAACTCTACTATTTATACAAGAGCTAGCTAGGTTGTCTACATGTATCTAGGTACTATATATAATTGTTCTTCCTATGATATGTCTCCTATAGGTCCTATCTGTTGTAATTGCGTCTCGAGCCTCCTTCCTTCTCTTTTCTTGATTCATTGTCTGCATCAAATTCTGTTTTCTCTTTTATTTTTATCATGATTACTAAGCATAGTATTTTTGCGACAGAAAACT
>Ga0153986_1000090_pt1 | contig 27066 bp, 31 predicted proteins | sample TSGA070MetaG_FD_104724 | JGI IMG/M metagenome (GOLD analysis project Ga0153986, IMG submission 104724) | Attine ant fungus gardens microbial communities from Georgia, USA - TSGA070 MetaG | ecosystem: Host-associated > Fungi > Mycelium > Unclassified | place: USA: Georgia, Alexander Wildlife... | reverse complement strand
CCACAACTCCACTGAAATGACTATATCCGATCGTCTCTCTTCCCGATTAACCGGAAGGGGACGATGGCACACAATACGCCTATCTCTTCCCTCAGCCGTCGACCTACCTGTTGACGCCTAAGTATTTTTTAGTATGTACCACATATCAATACAAACACTTCCTGTGATGGAGTAAACACCAAGAAGCCTATCAACATCACGTTGGAGACCATTGTCCCAGTCAGCTTTGGCAAGACTTTCTTCTGACTTTCTTCTCCCAAAGTAAAAGGTCAAGATCGTTCAAAAGTCATTCGTAGTTTCTGTCGGCTGCCTTTTGCAACTGTTCATCTGCTGAGTTGGAAGGGGGAGCAGCAGAAACTCATTTTTACGTGCACTGAAAACAGTGGCTTCGGGGTCAGTAAAACGAGTCCTTTCTCCATGTCTCCAAATATCATTGAACAATCACATAGAAAACAATAATCTGGCATTCGTTACATCCGTCATTGGTGTAAAAGCTCCAAGACGAAAGTTGCTTTTCACACTTTTTGAAGTCGCAGTGACACCTTCCACGGAACAATGTTTGAGAGCCACACGCAGAATCTATCAATTGCAACGACAACGAGAGGTGTACTCGATGCACAAACAGGGATAAGATGGCAGTGAGCAAAAGATGAGGGTATACTGAACTGAAAATTGTCAGACAACAGCACTTCCAAAACTCAGGTAACAGTTATCCAATGTGCTCCACAACAGTCGTGAAAAGCTTGTTATCCTTCACGACAGTCTTTAACATCTCAGGGATAGGGCGTTCATCAAAGACACCCTCTTCTTCTCCTTCAACCGGCAAACTTACGTTAATCGCACTGCATTTTGCAGTCGTGATCTCCGCAGTCAGACTTGCCTTGGAGAGATAAATCTGACCGGAATCTGTACTGTCTACCTGGATCATGGGAACCGTACCAGTGACCTGTATAGTGAAGGATGGGGAAGCAGTGATCGAAATTGAGGCTACCACAGAGTTGATAAGTACAGATGTCTTCGTGCATCGGACTAGGGTAAATAATCATTTTCAAAATGATTATATGCTCTGCATGTAGCGGAGAAAAACATACTCATGTTTAAGGCATTGATCTTGCCCTCGATGACGACAGTTGTATTGCTACAGTTGAAGAGATTGACAGATTGGTTCAACGATGTCTCTTCAACCTTAATGGGATTTGCGTTCTCCTGGTTCTCCTGCATCCAATCGTGTTATCTAACAGAAATTTAGCAAGGTATGCTGATCAACGCACAACCATCCATTTATTGCCCTCCAATGCAAATTTGGAGGGTTTCTTTCCTGCTAGAGCCGCAGGTTTTGTTGGACGGATAGGTTTCTTGCTGGCTAGGATGATAAATCAGCCAAGGTTGAGGTTGGAGTTCAACTTTACGCACCAGCAGGACTAGAAGATGCCGTAGGGACAGTATTCCCCGCTCTTAGAGAGGGGTTCTTGTGCGTCATCTCGCTCTTATCAACCTTCCTCAAACCTTTGGTGACCTCTTCACCGCGGTTGAGCTCAGCGAATACAGCTGCAACTCCATCGGTTGGAGGTACTGCTGGTGACGCAGTAGCGGCCCTGTATTCCTGAATGGTGGGACCCTAACAAGTTTCATCAATCAGTCTGAAGGGGAGCGGCATAATATAGATGATATTGTACCGATGCATTCCATGCGAGGGGATTACCAGCTGAATAATCACCAACAGAGTCGAGAATACCATTCAAGCCACGGCACCACTCAACGTGTCGAGGATCCCTAAGAAGCAGATTGGATATTGAGAAGGTGAAGTCCCAAAAATCACCTACTTTTCCTTGTAGTCCTTCATGACTCTGTTACCATAATATTCTGAGGATTCCTTAACGTCCTTGATGAATTGTGACGGATTATCCTAGATCCCACCTGTGAACCGCCCAGTCTCGAGCGATTTAATGACCAGGTACCTACATTTACCACCCAACCAACGGCAACGGCTGCCTCAGAAGCGAATTGCAGATGTCCAAATGATTCTCGGTCGCGTCTGTTGGTGTCCTTGGCTTTGTTGAATGCTTCAATTGCCTTCTGTAGAGGCAAAAGTAAATCCTGTAAATCCTGTTGATTGGGTTTCTGGCACGACCCAACGACCACCAAGAAGTTGCGAAGTTCTTCATACTCTTTCGAAACTAGGTTCGCCTAAAAAACAAAAAAGATCGGTAGATGAAGTGTTTCAGACACAACAAGGACTCACGATCTCAGTAATCAGAGGCACATCTAGACTTTTTGAGAGTTCAACCCAAGGTGTGATCTTGGTCGCTACAACTGTCTCATCATACACAACAACGCTTGGTGGGAGTGGGGAGAGTGCAGATGTGGTAGTCACAGAGGCAGAAGGTAGTAGTGGCGGCGGTGGCGGCGGTGGCGGTGGTGGAGGTGGAGCAGGAAGGACAGTAGTGGCATTGAAGGATGTAGGCTCAGAGGATTGAGCGGCTGCGACATCCTCAAGGCGTGAGGCAACAGCTTCCAATCTACGGTCTCTTTAGATTCAGACTTGCATGTCCCACAATTTTGCGACGCACCGCTTGAGACACGTAGCAAATCTATACAAGCCTTCAGAAGAAGACATCTTGCGGTTCGATGTGAAATGTACCTTATTCTGGTGATAGAGGTAATTCAACTTTTATATATTTATATTTTGAAAATTACAAAGCCAACCCTATAACAAAAGGATAGCCAGCAACTGGGGACTCAATTGCAGTCTCTGTGGTGCATAACCCCGAGCCTTACTGACATCGTCATACTTTTTCTGCATGAGGCAATGAGCCCCGGTCAAGGTGTGATTGCCAAATTTGAGGTTAAGAATTTCCCCGTTACTCTAGTAATAATTAAAATGATATTTAAATGATATTTAATCCTGACATCCCCCATGTCCTCACAGCTGTGTTCCAGTCTGTTCTCAATTCTTGAAATCAGTAGTAAGTTTAATGACTTCCAAATGTGTCTTATGGAACTTGTTGACAGCTTCCTTAACATGGCAGTATAAAGCTGAAAAGATTTCCAGGCTTGAAAATACAGAATTATGCCAGTTTCATGCTCCTAACAGACAGCCACGGTTATCATCGAGCCCTATGTGATACATTGTTGATTAGAAAAACTCCTAACAGACAGGTCTGAGGGCCCATGAACAAGAATTTCTAGGAAGGTAGCTAGCTGCCTAATAGAAAGACACCTAGAGTGATACCTTCAGACCAGATAGACCAGATACTCAGGAGCCAGTAGAGCCTGCAGCCCCTTCATTCATGACACGCTATTGAGCATCTATTGAAGTCATTTATGTCTTCACCTTCTTCACAACTTTGATTCCAAGTGCAGTCTTTCCCTTCACATCCAGTCTCTTCTTCTTCGCTGCTGGCTGTAACGACACAGAAGTAATTAGCGTGCGCGCAGAGTCGGGTAGCAAGCTTTGCAGTGATGGCTCGACATTGTCTGCCTTCCGTTTCACTGTCACTATCTTTGCCTCTTCCGACCCTGACGGTATCGCCACCTTGGAAAACACTTCTCGCACTAGCTTCTCATCTTCTTCCTCTAATCTTTCTCGTTCCGCTGTCTCCTCGTCTTCAATTTCCTGCGCATTGGTTCGCGCAAGCAGATCTACCGACTGTCCTACTCGCTCGTTTCGTGCGTTTCGAGCTCGGATGTCCTGTAGTGCATCTAGAATCTCCATTTCTCGTTTTGAGTCAATCGTCCGGTTCTCTAAGGCCTTCATTGGGTTGTTTTCCTCTTCCTCTAGTTTCGCTAGTCTGTCCTCCTCTTCTACTGCTTTTTCTTCCCTCCACGGCTCAAAATTGCGTGATGCTCCATGTTCTGCTGTGTAATCTGTGTTCTTAGGGTCGGTCTTGAATGTGATCTCTGCAGAACATAATGTACTACATACATAAATATGTGGACGACTAACCATCAACATGTGAGCTCACCATTTGATATAGAAACGGAAAATTTTGATCCCGTAGTAATCTTCCCCGTCGACAGTTTCTTTTCGAGCATTGAATTTCTTTCCCTTGTAAATGTATTCACCACATGTATTGCATCTCCTGCATCCTGGATGTCAGTTTAGGATAAAGATTGATCAAGAAAACTAACATACATCGAGAATGGTGCCATGAGACGTACGACTTGTTGCGAATTCTTGGGCCCCTTCCGCCTCGGAATGAGGTCTGGATCGAAATCCGGGGGAAAATATTTATTGAGAACTATTCAACGTGTTAGTATAGTAGCGAATGAGCCTGGAATGCGAACCTTTTCGCTCGGACATGGTTGATGTAGATGAAAGGATTGAGGTGGAGATGGAGGTTTGTGTACCTTGTTTGATCTTGTTTAGCAGCAACGATCTGCTGTAACAAGACCGACGGCTCAGAACCACGAACACTCTTCGTTCCAATCACCCATTCTCTATCATTTCTTCCTACAGAACGAGCGTATACCTATACTCCAGTACTATAGGTCGAGATATATGGAGTCTAGAAAATTTGCCGCCACGCCTTGCTAATTCTACCAGACACCTCATTAATTCCAGTTCCGACGTCGGCCGCTTTCATGTCCACTATACCTGGGTTAATGCACTGTATTTGGCAGCGCACAAATCTACCAGAAAGCTCCACACATGGATCTACTAACTGAATCCCATCCGTATGGCGTCCTGTACCAGTATATAATATGTTATAGGTCCTGGGTTTATCAAAGTAAGTGTTCTCAGTATTACACAAAGCACACTTCGATATCAGATTTGTGTCTACAATCCAGCACCCACTACAATTTCTTTTAACGCAGGTTTACCTTGGTTGTTTCAACGATCGGCGCACTGGAAAAGCAGGGCCTAAAACTTTGCGCATCCTAAATATGCTCTGGTCATGCCTCTCTCTCTATGCCGCCATAAATCACAAGAGCCGACATGATCGCTAAAATCCATTGGTTTCAATGTCCTCATAAAATTCTGCTCCCCGGCTGAGACAGTCTTGCGAGCGCTGGAATGTCTTCCTGGAAGATGATTGATAATGACGATTCATCCACCTTATGGGTGAGTAAGTGGCAAATAATTAGCAGAAGTTTGCAAATTGCGATTGGTATATCAACACTTTTCAATGTTATTTTCAACGTAATGCCTCAGTTTTGATGCTTCATATCCACATTCACCAGTTGATCTAATCGAAAGAGTACAAAAGAGCACAAATGCAAAGAGATTCCAAGCATTGTAGCCGTGACCAATGACCAAGTCAGTGCTCTAGCCTTCTTGTGGAGCTAAAGGATATATACCTCATGGAGCCTTGAGTGCTCTAGTGAACTCGAGCGGCAAAAGTTTACCGTCGGGAAAAGGGGTTTGTATCATCTATTGTTTTATCTCCTTTTATTAATTCATCAATTTATTACGCGGTGTACGAACACAGTCCGCATCTCCTTCAGTGTATAGCATCACCTACTCGTCGAATTGAACCCCAGTTAGAAGACCGTGCTGTCTTCCAATAGTACGTACGCCTTTACGTATGGACGATTGTCAGGTTGATACAATTTCCGCGCAATGTCAAGAATTGTCTCCGAATTGTCTCCATCCGACACAATCGAAGAAATAGACGCAACGGTTAAACTTACCAGCTATCAAAGGGTCCTAATCGTGTCTTATGAGCGATGTCTGGCCGAACGGCGTGGGGGTGATGGCATAAGTCTGTGAGGAACTAGGGTGCAGGTCCATTGCATTGCAGCGGCTGATATCATGTCCTGAGTGTTCACTCAACTGTTTACAAGGTTTTCTAGTCCTGGTTGTATCATCTCTCACGGCAGAGTTACTTGGTTTTTTGAAACACCGAGTAGGATCTTGACGGAAATAGAACCAACTGGTGTAAGGGTCATTAACCGTTATTAACTGTCATCTTCTAGGTTTCTTCTTCTGATATACTTTAAGGTTTCGATCATTGAACACCAAGATGAAGCCGATATACTATAGGCAACGGTGTGGGAAAGTGAGACTCGAGACTCTGATTTGCATAAAATATTTTTTCTAGTTTCCACCAGATGTCGCGAGCCAGATCTACAACCGACTAGAGTCTCCTAACTAACCACGAGCAAAAAAATGTTCTCGACGCTCACATACATGCCCAGATACACTATGAGAGGAAGACCATGTCTAGAGTGAAATTGAGCGTGCGTTGGAATCGATGGAAATGGTCAGAGAATGCGCCATGGCCGGCGACGCCGCGGGAAAAGGCAAGAGCCGTGCAAGTGAAATTAGAAGTAGCACTGTACTTGAAAATATCTGGAAGAAGTTTGAGGGAAGATTAGCAAATATCAATCACAAAAAGGAGTTGATTGAATACCCCGTCGAATGATAAACCTAAACACTCTTTTTCGGACATATAGACAAAAGCTTACTCGTTCCTGAACTATGACCAGTTCAAATCTTCTGTCGTAAAATCACAGGTGTGTCCAATTACTCAAATTGTTGACGCTGCTGTTTCATCCTGATATTTCCGTCAGGGCTACTTCAAGAAAAACCATAGAGATAAAAACGCTCTCATCTACCCAATAGGAGCACCCAATAGGAGTACATCAAAGTCTATGACCATAGTCCAAATCATGCCTAAACCGCTGCTCCGACTGGAAATTCACCCTCGAAGTGACCATTTTCATTATGGTCTGAGATCCCTGGCGCAGCTCTGAACAGATGATTCCAGAACGAAGAATTAGATTGCCGATCCTCCGTATGCAGTGAATTTTGACTGCCAGCGTTTCCACCAAGAGCGGCGAGAATAAGACTGGAGGGAACCCGGCCACGACGGGACTCTCCACTCGCGTTGGATAGTGTGCTGACATTGGATACTTTGTGTGGAATAGGCCTTTCCGTTTCCCTCGAAACTGCGCTGATTGTTGGCTGAGATGGATCTTGGGCATCATCATTGTTATGAGCATCACTGTCATGGGTGTTATTATGGGCACTATGAGTGCTCCCTATAGAGTTTTGTGATGTTTTGTGACGAGGCAGAGACCAGGATCCAGGCGAGCGGATAGAAAAGGTTGGAAGCCAAGCAGGGCGCAGGGGCGCAGTGCCTCTACTCTCGAACTGTGTGGTCTGGGCCTTTTCCTCCCCTGCAAACTTGACACGCTTATCGTCTCGAGGTGGTGGCCTCGATGACGAGCGATAGTTATGAATCTTTGGCCTACTGATCTGCGCATTGCGTAGCGTGTTGTACCTCGTCTTGCGGTTCTTGTCCTGTTACAGTGATACCAATCATGGTCAGTGGCGAGTCCCCTTCTTCAAAGTATGGCACACATACCTGCTCTTCTTCCTGCTTTCTCTTGGTCTTCTGGATTTGCTTGCCCCAGTAAATCCATGTCACCACCACCAGGACAGCGAGCGCCGAGCCAGCGATGGTTCCGCCGACTATCGCTCCGATAGGAATCGACGAAAGTGGATGCACCTGAGAATCTGTATGGCCAGAGGTAGGGGTGGTGAACAGAGTAGTGGTGGTGACTTGAACTGCCATGTGAACGTCGGAAAACCCGATTAATTACATTGGATGCCCCTATATAAGAACGAAGCGTTGATATATCAGAAGTACAAAAAAGTACAAAAATATTTGTTATCCATTGCCTCATTTGTGCCTCATTTCCCCGACCATCACTATTGCCAATTTCCAACATATCAATCGTTGATGGAGCGCGTCTCTGTTGATTCGTTGCAGGACTGGATCCGTGTCAAGAACAACTACTCCTCTGCTGCCACAAATGCAATAAACTCTGCTATTGACAACCATGGTCTTCATGACGAGCGTGAAGCCATCCTTGCCCACTTTTCCCATGTGAGTTTTTCCTTCCCACTGTCCTCCCCCTTGCTCACTCCTCCAAGTTCGTGGATTCTACCCTTGCCATTACGCAAGCCAACTTGAGGGTCAATGGCCACAGCTTTGACTCGATAGATGTTGCACGTCAAGGTCAGTAACCTTGCTCTTATCGAGATTAGTTATTCAGTTTCTGCAGACGTTGAGGCTTTCGATGAGGCCCTTGATAGAAGAATATGGGGTCTTGCAGATACTCGCCTGCAATGGCATAAACGTATGGCAAAGACTCGACGCGAAGTTCCGTCAGAAATTCAGACTCAACTGTCTAGCCTCCTCACAAAAAGTCAAGACCAAGATCGGGTTATAAATCAACTCAATGAGGATGATGCTATAGAAGATGAAGAACCGCTAGCGCTAGAAGGTAGAGTTTTGTTTTTCTGGAAAAAACTCTTGAGACAATTTCATAGCTACGTCTAGAGTCGACACTGGTGCCGTCTGAGATTGTTGAAGGATTTCATATGACGTCGGTCATCGCCCAGGAGCTTGACCAAGTGTGTGCCAATCCATAAAATAAAATATATCGCTTATAATCCTCTAGAACATGCCTATACAACAGGAGCGCGTACCACGTGCTGAGAAAGCGACGAACCAGCTCAAGTCCCTGAAATACTAGACTTCAAGCACCAGCCACACCCTGTGTCATCTAAATCTTTATCTCCAGCCTTTCCTAGTGCATGCAGCATTCTGAAAATAAGATGACCAGGATACAAATCGGATCTGAAAAAACAGGTTGCATTAAAATGCATCCTTTTAAGTTGTCTAGATATCAGAGTCCTATTCCAAGAATGAACTGTATTGGTAACTAGCTGGAGACTGGTTTAAATTCGGTTACATGGCCCCAAAATACTTCAGTCATTTGAGGCAGACATGAGGCAACTGCATGCAGAAGGGACTTGTAATTCTCATATGATGCGAGCTGATGCCGCAATACCAGCGAGTGTCACTGTTGTCCTGTGCAGCATTACAGGTAAAACTCGAATTATATACCTCACCTCGGACAGGTCAAGTTTCATACTTCAAATGTTGGCCTGAATGATTACTTGGCGGAAATCGAAGTCAGATCATGAGTGTGTCTCCCTACGAACGGCAGCATATGACTCAAGTAGTGAAGAGCTTTCCGAAAAGCAGAAGAACTTTGCATATGTGGAGGAGAACCATTGTGACACGAGTGATATGGTTGTGACGTGACTTAAGTGCTTTTCTGAATTGCCGTCAAGACCTGTTTGCAACCAACTCCGATCCTTTTTCTCCTTTTTTTCTTTTTGTCTACATTCATAACAGTTTTTCCTCGTCATGAGCTCGGCACCTTCATCTTCTGTTTCGATCAATGGCCGTAATGGCCATGTAAAACCAACATCCTCTCAGACGGGTTCAGAAACTTTCGAAGTCAATCCTACTTACTCTGAAAACGGGTTTCCTCCGTAAGTCAATTTTCTGGACCTGGTTTGTCTAATAATCTCTGCATCTGGCTCTCTGATTGCATCTTGCAACACAGTAAATAACATACTAACGGACTCCCAGGGCACCTTATCCTCGAAATCATAATGAGGAGATTGTCGGCCACTTGTATCATTCCGGCTTTCAGACAGGTGTCAGTATTTGATTTATGCTGTTCGCATCTTGATGACTTGTTTTGACGTGCGGAGGGGATTAGAATTATGCAGATACCATCCTTGTACGTGAATCTCGCCTCTGTGGTAGCGTTCGCCCTCACACTTGTTTTTTTTTCGTCTAGCATGTACACCAAAATGCATATCGTCTCCATGCAATCATACTATCTCGGTCTCCCTATCTCGCTCACCTCATGTCCACATCGCCTCAAACGTCTGGTCAGCGTGTCATATATGTTAACCTTGAACAAGAACCCGAGGTAACCGAAGAGGTAGGCATCCAGCCCCTCTTGTATGTTGTAACATACTCTCATATCTATAACACACACTCCTCGACAGGGTTTTGCTATAGGTTTGCCATTAAAAACATTCTACGTGACTAAATTTTGTGTATATCTAACTGAGGCCATTTATTCAGCTCTTGGTTATCTTTATTCGTCGATTTCCATGAACATGATTCAGTCCTCAAATGCCCGGGCTGTGCTCGCTGCGGGTTGTTTACTTGGAGGGATGGAAGATCTGTGCGCCTTTGCATATGATATGTGCAGGCGTTCATTGTCAGTTGAGACGATTGATCAATGGCTCCGCTTCACCGACAGCGCTCCTCCAATGATAGACGGGTCTAGGACGCCTGAGTTGTCGCAGACATCTGTGTTCGGGCTGTATGCTCGGAGGTTGCGCGACGATGTATTCCAATTCCTTGTCACACTTCCTGAGGTGCTTGAGTCCCCACAGCAGGATGCGCCATCGGGTAGCGCAACATCAAGCACGCGTGATGTCTTGTTGGAGATATACGCACAAGTACCATATGAACTATTTAAATCGGCAATAGAGTCTCCAACGTTCCGGATTGGTAAGTCTTCTGCTCCTGAGCTACTTCTGATGGTTACGACTTGGCGTTTGTCATACGCATTTCCTGATGTTTTGTATGCAGGCTCTGACCAAGCGCGGTTCAAATTTGCCAAAGACGCAATTGATCTGCGCAAACGCGGGATCTCACGGGGCTCAGGGGCCGAAGAAACGGTGGTTTTGGCGTTTGGAGGTGAGAATTTTGGGTCTAGTGCTGTGCACATCACGCGTAAAATGCGCAAACGGCAACTGTGGAAGGTCAATTCCTAGACTAGCATGTAAGTAGCGCACGTTAGAATGATTTTTTGTTTCGTGGCATGAATCATGGAACGGGAAGGGTAAGCGCTGAGAAGATCCCTGGACGCCACGATTGATTGGATCTCTTCCCATGCAAGTCAATACTTAACGGCTACTTTCTTTCCAATCCAGACTGCTATGGCCTACCCATCCAGCTCCAGCTTCCCGCCTCCGGAGCAGCCCCAGTCGCAGCAATCCCTCCAGAGTATATACCAGTCAGATCAATACCCCAACCCAGAGTTCTCTTCTCAGTCCCAGACCCAGACATTCCCTCAGCAATATGCAGAGCGTGATCTGCAGCATGCAAATTGGACACAACAAACCCTTTTCTCCCAGGACCCATCCCAGCAGTATCAGTTACCTGTCCATCAACAAAAGTCATATACTCTGCAGTCATCTCTTGACCACGCAAACCCTGCCCCACAGCTGGGTCATCTTTTACAGCAAAACCCTCCACATCAAGGTCAAACAGTTGGGCAACAATTTCCGCACCAACTACAGCAACTGCAATCACAATATGGCCGCCAACTTGGTCCGCAATCGCAATATCCTCAGCAAACGCAACAACAGCCCCCGTTCTCACATAGCCAACCAGCCCATCAGAATACATATGGTATTCAAGTAAGTTCTGCACGTGGTCATTCCAAGTGCTGTCTTTATGTTTCAAACAGCGAGATTCCTCGGCCCAGCAGAGTTTTTATAATCAGCAGGGTCAAGCAATTCAGCCCAGCTTGCGTCCTCAGCATCCTTCGCAGATGTTGGCAGCGCAGATGACTGCATCAGGCGCTCTGAACAACTTCACTCAGCCGACACAACCTGGACAGCAGTATTTCCAGCAGAACCTCCAGCACCAAAACCAGTATCTAAACGTGACCCAGCAACATCGGGCTCCTCCGTTCCCTCTGCCGGACCAGCAGATGCAACGATCCCAATCCTTACCTTACCCTTCACAACCGCAAACATCGCATGTACCTCAGCAGCCGGGGCAGCAGTCGCAGTCGAGCCAGTTGCCACGTCATTCGCCTGTAGAGGTCGCCGGAACTTATCAACTTTTCTTCACGGGCCGCGATGACCCGCGTTGCTGTATGGTGATTGGTGAAGATACGAAGCCTGTGTATCTCTCCTTTGATACGCAAGAGAGCAGCCTCAATCAGCTGATACGAACCAATGTGCGTTTTTCCATTCCCAAATCCATTTTGGACAGATGCGATTACTGAGTATGTAGGTTTACAAGAATACCCAAGATCTCTGTGCAAAATTGGATTGGGGCACAGGTGGATTTCTGGGCACAGCGATGATCGGTAATCGCCAATTTCCAATGGCTCATCTCGTCCTCCCTGGCACGGTTGAAAAGTATACATTACTCTCTTGTCCTGTGATGTCGCACACTGATTTCGTTGACTTTTCAAGAGCGCGGGGTTTTACTTCCGTTGACGGGAAGCATTTTGAATGGCGCAGGATCCGTGAAGATACGTCAGCTTATGATGTGAGTGGCATGGTTAAATTTTTGTGATCTTCTTTTTGGTTATGAGCTTTCTTTCTATTCCTGTTGACATGAGACCCGCCGTAAGTGAGAAACCGCTTATATCCTAGCCGGTCATTGGTTGATTCCAGGTGTTTAATTACCATGTGGATCTAAATTTTGTCATCCGTCTTCGGAGTCAACTTTTTTTTTGATCATGCACCATTTGTAGCTTTTTATGGCGCCGAACATTCGCATCGCGCTCTTCCGCAAATATAACCAGCTCACCGCCATCGGGCCCTCGCATGGGCTGATCCAGTACACTTTTAGCAACGACGTTTTACTCATCGAGGTTTTGCTCGCCCTGCTTCTGAACCGATGGATAGATATGAATGGAATCTCGGGTTAGACTAAATGTTTTTTGTATTCCTGTTTTGACCTGTCTGCTTTTCCTCCTCGATATTATTTTATCAAATACTCTTATGACATGCTCAACATCTCGACATCGGAGATAAGTCCTAACTCATTATGTATAGTTGTGACTATGGTTCTCGCTCATTGGTATGTAGAGCATGCACGACTAATCATATCCAAACGAACCCCAGAATGAATGGGATAAAGAAAGGGAACCAAAAAAAAATCGGAAGGCGACCAATTTCAGATACGAAAAGTCCAGCAAGATATGACATGTCTACAAGCTAAAATGAAATAGAGATCTACGAATTGTGGCTGAGCGAGCCCAACAATAGCTCCAACCGATCTTCCATGCTGATATTGTTAGTGGATGAGGAAGATTGTGCGGAATGCCCAGTTTGAGTTGGGCTGGGCACAAAGTTGAAAACGCCAGCATCCATTCTTTGAGATAGATTCTCAATGAGTTGCCCTATTTGCGTAGAAGTACTATAGAAAACCTGAAATGGCGACAGTCTCAGTTACGGCCGCTTAAACGGCTCACAAAATTGTTCACCTTGGTTTCGGGTCTACTTTTACTCTGCGCAGTCTGTTTCCTGCTCTTGAGCGCGGATGACGAAAAACTTCCCCTAGAATTGGAGCGCGTCTGCTCCTTTACAGACACTTGTACATTTTCCCATTCCCGATCACCTTGGGTTCCGGTAGAGTACTCAGACGAAAAGCTCGTCCTGCCATTATAAATAGACTCTTCGTCTTCTTCACTGCGTAGTCCGCTTACAATTGACCTAGAAATTGTCAGGATTGAAATCAAGCGGACACATGACACTTACCAAATAGTATCACCATTCGCGTATTCAATGAACTCAAGCGCCGGCCCCGACTCGCTAGGCCCTGAGGTGCCTTCTGTGGTGTGAGGGTCCACATTCAATGCACCTGCCATCCGACCTTCGTTCGCATACATCTCGTATCTACTACAACATTGAGTATGTCTAAGTTTGAGGGGAGACGTAAACCTACATTGAGGAATCATACATCGAATTCATGTTTGGGCGGACTGCAGGTGAGGTCAAGTACGCTTCGGAGTTCAGTGAGTGCGGGAGCACAGGCACAGGCGGTGATCCGTCATTCGAGAATCTCTGATATATAGGAGAGCGGGGCGGCGGCGGGGTGGGCGCACGATCTCTGAGGGAACCTGAATTCACACTTCCGCGACGTCGTTTTCCGGAATTAGCTCGGTGAAGGCTCTGACCATCTGTTTTAATACCTTTGACGCTATCAGGTAGGACGATAGTTCGCCGTATGACCATACTAGCGGCTCGGTTCTCTGGTGCTCTTCGCATTTGCTCCAGGGGTCTGACGACAACTGACCTCATGGACCCTTGATCAGAGGTAGGCTGTGAGGGTCGAGAATTTGGAGGGTACAGAGGTTGGATAGTAAATTGGGATGTATCCCCAGATTCGGATTGTTCAAGAGCAGCTGAGACCTCGTCGCGTTGCCCCTGACGTGAAGCAGGTCTCGACTTCTGTGTGTTGTTCCTCGCCAATCTACTAGGCCGAGACGTTATTGATCCGGATCGCATTAATAAATCATTAAGGGCGTTCTGATCAAGTCCGAGATTGTTGGCGGCGTCAAATAGCTGTTGTATCATGACCGATTGACGGCTGCCAGTAGAAGGCCGGACAACATGAATGGGAGAAGACAGATCGATTGGCACAAGAGAAGGAACTGGAGCGCTTTCAGGTTTCACTGGAGGATCCAATGCTGGTTCAATGATAGTCGGAGTCCGAAGATTCAGCGTATCTTGATGCCGGGGTATCAGAGGAGGGGGGTGGGTTGTTGGTTGAGACGATAGCCGTTTACCGGATGCAGGCGACGACTCGGCCGTATGTTGCTTGCCACGAAAACGTGAGATAAAACTTTTGAATCCTGGGCTAGCCAAGGCTGGAGAGTTCGGAAACGATGCCTTGGAGCGTCCTGTTTCCGTAAAGGCCAAGACTGTGGCTTCGGGACTCCTGAACCTCGCAGAGTCATCATGATCTGTCCACGACAACGATGGTGTCTTAACGCCAGAAGGAGTAGGGGAGGATGGTGATACAGATGAGAGAGCAGAGACTTCATTGTCAAAGGGTAAAGTATTCTTTGCGCGGAGAGTACCACGGAACTTCTTAAATCGCGAACCAATGTTGAAATTGCCCGGACTACTGGTTGACAGCGTGGGTGAACGAGAAGGTATGGTTTGCAAAGTTTCCAGGCTGGCTGGATTGGAGTGCGAGAGGAGTTGCGGGGAAGAAATCTTGCTCATATCAATGCGCTTCCGGGGAATTGATGGACTGCGAGACAAGCCCTCCATGGGTAGGTTGGTTCTTGACGCGCTCTTTATAGTCGCATCAGCTTGTGCAATTTTCTCCTGAAACTCTCTCAAAAACTCTGCCTCTTTCTTGTCCTTGGGGGTTACCGGCATGTGCACAGATGAGATGTTTTGTGACAGCTGAAGAGGGGATTGGGCATTATTGGCCAAAGTTGGTGTGGCCAATGCAATGGCATCCTGAGATTCGGTCTGCATATCAGTCAGCATAGTAGCTGAACTATTGTTCTCGACCAAGTCTTGATGAGATTCAATTGGCTTGTTAACGGTTGACTCGACAGCAGCAGGCTCAGGTTCATCCAACTGAGGATCAGTGGACCTGAGGTCATGCGAACCGAAAAGCACGTCTGCAAGTGAGTGATTACGCTTAGTGCCTGGCGAAGGTTCTGAAGAAGGAATTTTCTGGACAGTAGCGCTGGAAGTGTCGAGAGGCGACGGAAGCGGAGAATGTTTAGCTTGAATGTCACTGACAACTGAATCCAACAGTGCACTAGCCTTCTGATTATATTGGTCCGATGTCGAGGGTGAGGCAATTGTTGGATTAGAGGGGGATTGAACAACTTGTGGGGCAGGGTTACTGGCCTGGATGGAAGGCGTCAGTGGAACCGGCACTAAATCAATGGGATGATACACTCTGCCAGGAGCCACATAGTTCGACTGCGACGTTGACGGTCTCCTCTTCCTTACTACATCTCCCTTCGTCCCCGCAAAAGTCACCAACTTCTCTTGAATCGTGGTCACGTCAGCGACTGTTAATCCAAAGTACTTTTTGAACATCTCCTCTGCCTGGTCTTCCGGAAAAGGCGGGTCCGTTTTCCCAACACTCAGGTCATGCCACATAGGTTGGGGCTCTTCACCGCTCAAAATTTGATCATACCACTCCCTATCATCTTTATCTCCTTCCCAAGAATGATAACTCGAGCCTGTTGACCCAACCGATGTTCTGGAGCGATTCCCGAATAAATTGAACATCGGAGGGTTGTAGGATGTACTGGCGTATCCCCAGGGTGAGGTTGTCGTCTGCCTCGATGACCTACGGCTTCCACCATTGATGAATCCAGATGCTGGTGAAGATGGCGATCGAGGAGTGTTTTGTGTCGGTGTTGGCGATCGTTGTGATCTATTGGAGAAGAATACATCACTAATTCTGTTGTCATTAATCATTCCGGCGAAGTTGACCTGGGCACGGTCGGGAGGCGGAGTCACAACTCGTGCAGCGCTAACAGAAACAGAAGTGTTGGATCCCAATGAGGAGTCAGGTAGTAGTGGTGATTGAACATTGCTTGATACCCGATTCGGAGTCCCATTAGCAACTACGATCTCTGAACTAGGGGCATCGCTTGTCCAACTATCGTTGCGCATGTGCATCGACCTTATCGTACTCGGATTTCCACTCGGACTGAGCTGCCAGATGACATTTGAAGGTGTACTTGGTCTTGAAGAAGTCGCATTACCGACAACAGTCGCATTCTCACTGCTGGGTGCTGACCCTGTTACGTTCGAAAGCGGGGAAGTGGGCCTTCTGCGTGATAACAGCGATGAACCCAGAGGACTTTCAAATTCGATTGTCTGCTTCCCTCCATTTCCACTTCGTCTACTCCCTTCTTGCACCTCCGGGGTCTGGCGACCACTAGCACTGGGGGTTCTTCGTAAAAACAAAGGAGAAGGCGTGCTTGGCCTTGGACTATGCTTCACAGTTGCAGCTGAAATTGATTCTTTCCTCCCTAGCCCTGAGCCCGACTGCGTTCCTGATCCAGGCAACGAGGCAGATAGAGATTCTGTATGAAAGACATTCATGACTGGTGAAGTTGCACGGGGGGTGATGGAATGAGAACGGTCATTGAGATCAAAGTCACGAGGTGTCATTGGCCGATTCATCCCTGGAACATAGCCTGGTAGGGTACGCGAAGGAAGAGGTGAGGCACGGCGTCCCTCTGTTCCAGATGTTAGTTGTTTGTCGACGGTGCTGACAGCCACAGCAACTCCGGGCTCAGTAGCAGGATGACAGGTTGGTTGCATTTGATGAGATTGAGGGTGAATTGGTCTAACGCTAAGATCGTCCATGGCCTAATTAACGCAAATTCGGGAGGGGGCCAGATTGAGATGCATGGTAAGAACAAGACCATCAGCATCACGAAGAAAAACGAGGTGGTGGGATAGACAACGAAAGAAAGTTGTGCTTTACAATGAACAAGCACTCACCTGATTAGACGAATCGTTTATCACACCATGTGGCGTCCGTGAACGGGGTAATACAATCTCATCCTCGGTTTCATCCTCTAGCTCCTTGATAGCAGCCTGCAACGCCAGCGACGCCCTCTTCACCGCTGCAGCATTCATAGTCTTCAATTTACACTCGACTGAAGTAGCACTTGACATCCCAACAGATGAAGCTGAGGCCTCAGAACTTTCCTCTGCACCATAACCGGAACCCTGGATGTGGCTCACGCAGGAATCAGTTGAACATCCCACTTCCTGCTGCGACACGGGTGACCCCGTCTGTGCCGACAGTGCGATATTTGAGGCCGCTCCCTCCGGAGTCATCGGTCGTAAACTCGATAAACTAGAATTGTCAGCAGTAGAATCTATCGTTGCAACTACCGTGGATGGCACAGATGAAGTGGTCGAACTAGCCAAACTTGTCTTACCCCTCCCTGACATACTCTTCATGTATCTGTGATCCCTCAGCCGCATGGACCAAGATAAGTTGTTGCTATACCGTTTAGATCGACTGCTGCTCGGTGATGCAGTCAAATTGGAGGAGAGCGACTTGTCGTCAGGCGAACTTGAGCCTCGCGAACGAAAACGTAATGCACCAAGAATCATATCTTCTTCTTCTTCTGTTATGTGGTTCTCTGAACCGCGTGCTCTTTGGTCTGCGAGGCGAACTTTGAGATCGTCAATGTTTATTTGCACCCCTGGGCGAAGCACGGGAAACTGTTGCGAAAATCTGTGATTATATCCAGATTCGGGTCAAAATATTGTACGTATGGTAGGTGGCCGTGTATCATGGTAGAAGTAAGTGAGGGGAAACAACGAGTAAATGGAATGATGGATGACGTAGCCCAAGGCCATTAGGGTTACAGAAGGCGCAGCACGGGATATCAGTCTACAAGTCAGTCAAGAAACATTGGCTTCTCATATTACAAACGCACTCTGATATGAGCACCGATGCCCGAAAATCGTTTGGCTGCAATGAAGAAAGAATTCCGACAGTAGGGGGCTCTCTTAGTATGCGAGGTGGATTCTGTGAAGATGGTATAGAATTGGGGTATAATCGGGATCGGGGAGAGTACTGAAATGCACGCAGATTAGAAAGAGCTGACGAGGTGGGGGATCGACCTGGAGAGGATGTAGCCAGAAGCTGGTCTCGGCCCTGTCGTGCTGCTGGTAAGCTTTGTTCAGATTCGGATTTCCTCCTAGAGAAAGGAAGAAATAGAGGAGGAATGCTTTGTCAGTCACTCAAGTCCAAGGTATGAGAAAGGGGAGGAGAAAACAATAACGAACGAGATAGACGAATTAGGAAATGTTATTCAGTGAGCGTCCGGCTGGGTGGATGTCACCTCACTGTAAGTAAAAGCGTTCTAATACCTGTTAAAAGCGAAGGATGCGGAGGCGAGAGTAACGAAAGAAGAAAGAAAGAAGCAAAGGATAGAAAAGAAGAATTTCATCAAAATGAATTAACCAGTCACCAACTCGCGAGCAAGGCTGGCAAATGCCGTTGCCAAGCGAGTGATATCAGATTGTACACTTTCTGGTCAGTGAAAGGCGGCTTCGTATGAGAACCCAACGTGTATTTCGCGTGGAGTGTCAGGACGTGGCGAAGAGATCGGAATTGGAAGACGAGAAAGGCAAGTATAAAGGAAATGTGGTGAAATGAAATACAGCTGCTGGCTTTGGATGAGATTCTGGGTCTCGTCCTGGCTCGAAGGACGCGTCGGCAAGGAGTTTGGCAGTGGGGACAAAAGATTTAAATCACCAAAAAAGTCCTCGGTAACGGTCTCTCCAATCTCCACAATTGTGCAGGGTCGCCCCGACGATCACAAACAGAATACTAAAGGCAGGATTGCACGTACCTGAACCTCTGCATCTCGTGTTTCTCTCGCTGTACTTATGCTCTGTCTTCGTCAGATAAACTGGCGTCGGTGATAACACAATGATGATGGCCTGGGACGTTGCTCCTCAGCCACCGGCACCTGGCCCTGGGTCTCTTATTTCCTTCTTCCGCGATATCAAACAACAACGCTTGGCTGGGTTATTCCTGCCCTTTCGTCCTTGAACACTTTTCCTCTTGCGTGTGGTCAACTCTGGAGACCAGTGAAGCAAGGAACAGGTCCACGCCCTACTTCAGCTCTGGACTGCGTCTGCAAATGGTTGTCAACTGGCAAGAATACTAGACTACTCCACTTCAGACTTCTCTTGTACAACTAATAAGAGCTCGCCGAATATCTCAATGAGAAAGCGCACCCTCAACCCCTCTACTCAACTAATTTCGGAGGCGCTAGAGCGTGTAGGTAGGATGAGCAGGAAATTGCAGACAGATATGGAAAGACAACGTGGTGAGCACGAGGAGGGGTCCCTTTCTGGCACAGACAAGTATGGCGATAATAGGAGTGTGACCAGAAGGTTAGTCTGTAATCATGGACTCAAATGGACGAATCCCGCTGTGATTACGACCAACTTCAATTATAGTCAATGCTCTGTTACCACGGAACCCACTATTTTCCGTCTCTTAAAACCCCCCGCTCTACAGAGTTCTACTAATGTCCGTGCCAGCCACTGATCCCCCGTATAAGCAAACAAGGCCCATCAATTATTGCCTAGCACCTCTCAACTACCGAAATGACAGCTAGAAGGCAGAAACTAACAACTATGGGTTTTGGGAACAATTAGCAAACCACATACTGCAGAACTTATCGTGATCGTGACATGGTATTCTCATCAAACCCAGATCTGAACAATGCATACACGGTAGACTTGTGGATCTACATTTGATCTTTACCGTTATTTTTGTTCTTCCGAAGCTCTCAGGATACCAATTTTCAGAAGGCACTCAATCACAGCAGGATAGACGACAGGAATCTAATTACGAACGTTTGTCACCTTCCACGACTGCGTATCCAACATCAGACAGTAACATATGAGTAAAATTGCCATGGTTGCCATTATTGTCAATCAGAACTCCACGTAACAAATCCTAGAAGAGAAGTATTATTCATGCATGGGAATCAGTTGTCCTCCAACACTAGAAGCAGGTATTCTTTCCATAATCGTGGACTGCTTCAGCTCAGAGCAATGCGACTCCATTTAGGAATCCTGTACCCATCATAACTAGGCACTGATATGATAACACTGGTTTCATTGTAGAACTCCAATGACTGTATGCCAGAAACAGCTCAAAGTTCTTCTGAGTGTGAGAAACCAAGTGGGTATAGCTATGTTGATGCATACCTGTAGGGGATCAAATTAACAACACAGCAACAGAGAATCCTAAAAATCGTTACTTCTTGATCCATTCCTTTACCGTTTGATTGAATTTGGTCCTGTCGTTTTTCAACATCTAAAAATTATATGAGCACTGTACTCCTGGTAAACATAATGATGACACACCGCAGCGATATCAGGCTCAAAAGGATCATCAGTGCTAGGGTTGTTGACTTTCTCCCTGATTGTCAGGAGCACTATGAAAGCAAGCATAGATCCTCAATCAGCAAAAGCAAAGTCCAGAACAGGTCATATACACCCACCGGATGAGAGTGAAACGGTCGGTTTCCACTGCGAGCAAGACAGAAGACGGATCAGTTCCAGAAGGACGGAAGGGTGAGACAAAGCACCTCATCCCTTAAGACAGGAACACAGATGGCACCTTCTTCATTAATACCAGGGTGGTAGATTCTAGTCGTAAACGTGACCTTCACAGTCAAAGATGAAGAACAGTTTGTATTAGAAGTGTCAATTTAATTTCACTGTGAGAGGTGGGCACGACGCACAGTAGGAGCTTTGAAGGGATAGTTGGCTGGTAAGCTTACATCAAAGTAGAATGTCCCTCCCTTGTACGGAGAATCGGCCTAGAAAATCATCCGCCCATTCATAGAATGACAAGATGGATAAAGGTGTTCGTCATTTGACTGTAGGTCTGAACATGGGGGATGACATACAGCGCCCTTGATTGTACATTTCCACTCAAACAAGTTGTCCTCTCGAGGATATACAGTTATACCCTTCGCGTAAATACATATTTGAGCTCGTTTCCTTGCACTCAAGGAGGACCAGCCCACACACCTCGATTGGGTTGTTCTTAATATCAGTAATTTCCTTTGGTTTACTATTGGGGTCAATATTCCCGAGTCCAGCGTGGTAAGAGTTCACCTTTTGTATCCGTCTGAGTGAAAAAGTAAGGTGAGTATTTGGATAGACAATGTCGCAACGAACCTAAGAGTAGCCATGGACGCGAGAGCAGAAAGCACGAGGCAGAGACAAACTACCAGATTAAGCAAATGAGATCAACATACTGTCATGTCCTCTCCTCTTCCAGAAATTATTTTCAACAATGGTACTAATGGCTCTGTACCACTACATACACAACCTTCAAAAAAGCGGAAGCGTGCGCCAGCAGCTGCACCTTCTCCAGCACCGTCAGATTCAACAACTACACTAGCAACCCCGAATGCACCAACAAATGAGTACGGCCACATCGTCTACCTACGACTATTGACGTTCAAATTTTCCTATGTAGGAGTCTCACTAACAGAGGCGACCTCACTGGTCGACCAATTCTCGCTATTTCTCGAGGACCTGTCTTTGTTCCCTGCACAGACACACCAAATCCACACACTGAATCCTATTTCAAAACGGACCTTGCCTGCTCAAATCGGGTTGGTTTCCGTTATGTGCCAGCGGGTATCAATCTACCAGGACACGCTACAGCATTTCGCACTATTGAATCCAGCCCAACATGCTTTCGTGTCAGCTGGGAAGATCGTAATGCAAACATTAAAGTCACAAAGGATGGCCTTGGGCTGGCTGGTGCTAGTGGTTATCGTAGTGCGCGGTGCAATGCTCCTATGCGGGAGGGGCGGTGGTACTTGGAAGTCAAAATTTTACGTGGAGGAGGTGAACGTGCTCACAGTTATGGACATTCAGACGAGAACGGAGGCAGTGGACCGGTGCGTGTGAGAAGAGAGGGTTCGCATGTGAGGTTGGGTTGGGGACGACGCGAAGCCTCATTGAACACGCCTATAGGAGCCGATGGGTACAGTTATGGATATTGCGACAAAACAGGCGCTAAAACAACGTTAGGCCGTTCAGGGGCTTACGGTAAAACTTTTGGGTCAGGAGACGTCATTGGCATGTACATCTCCCTTCCACCTCGACGTAAACCCAACTCAAAAGACTCAAGCGATCCTGCGCACATGCGCCGCGAACGGATACCCATCGATCTCAAAGGCCAGGAGGTCTTTGAAATCCTTGAATATCCTCAGAGCAAAGAAATGACAAATCTAATGGAGTTGTCTGCGAAATCCACTCAGTCGTCGTCGGTTCCTTCCAACTCGAGCAAAAAAGCCGGTCCCAACGCTGGTAAACCTCCAGAAGCAACGACAGATGGTCTACTCACAAAACCCCTACAAACTCTCCGACCTCTGCCCACCCTCGGTCCTGAATCTAAAATTGTATTCTTCATTAATGGCGAATGCCAAGGTGTGGCCTTCCAAGATTTGTACGACTACCTACAACCTCGACAACCCAAGGACAAGCTACAAAAGGCAAAGGAGAAGAAAAGGGCGAGGGAGGGTGTGAAAGAACACAGACAGAACCCGTTCGACGATGGATGGTTGGGATACTATCCATTCATCTCCCTATTCAACGATGGCGCAGTGCGCATTAACCCTGGGCCTGATTTTGACTATCCACCCCCTCCAGATATCGACGCACTATTGGAGGGGAGGGATCCACTTGCTCCTCCCTTGCCACAGAAGAAGCCAAAACTCGACCCAGATATCACAAACTCCGCGCCGAATGACACCAATGTAGACGAAGACGTAGATGTCAAAGCAGTGAGAACATGGAGACCTGCATGTGAGCGATACGCAGAATTTATGCAAGAGCAATGGGACCTGGATGTGATAGAAGAGGAACAAGCGAAGGAAGAGCTTACCAAGTGGAATGAGAATACAAGACGTGAAGAAGAGAAAGCTGAGCAGAGGAGACAGAAGAGAAGAGAGGCAGATGCGAAACGGAGAGCAAAGAAAGCCGCCGAAGCTGAAGCAAGGAAGCGCGAGGTCACGGGTTTACTGAAGGAGGACGGGGCCTTTGCTGCGTCTAACCAACACGGTGCTTTGGCCAGCATATTTACTCCCGGATATACGAGCTCAGGATACCCTAGTCCAAGTCCGTTAAGGTACTCAACGGCAGCCTATGATCTAGATAAAGAGATTGAGGCTGCAGCTTTTGATCTTGAAACGAATGTCGTAGCTGCCGGGGAACGTTCTACGACGTCTGAACCTCCTGAACCCTCGCGTGACGATACACCTCAGGAAGAGACTTCAGGCCAGGCTCAAACGGAAGATCAGAAGGGGACAAGAGAATTTGACCGAGCCGACGCCGGGATACGAATAGGGTTGACAGATTGTCCCTCATCTGTACTTCCGCATGCTGTCCGTGGTGGGATTGAATATGCATCTCATATTCAAGAAGAGGAACGTGAAGCTGGTGGTGTATATGTTGCGTCAGCAAAGGGTGACGAAGCTGCTTTTGGCATGAGAAAGATCAGGCACAGATCCGAGTTTGTTTATAAGAAGGAGGAGGAGGAGGAGGGGGAGGAAGATCATTGAAATTGTTGTCATAATACTTCTGACACGATCTAGATTTAGACCTGATTTCATTGCATCGCTGCGTACTTCTACTTTAAGTCGTAAGATTATATCTGTTCCATTGCTTTCGTTCCTAGGGATTGGTTGGTCCGTTTAGAATTGCGAGGCTGACTAGATCTCCTAAATCCCTTCTTGACTTGATCAACAGACCAACAAATATGAAGCAAGCAACCGCGAGTGAGTGATTGTGCTCAGTACATGATTCTAGCTAAATACGCTACACCAGTGGCCCTTTTCCTCCTCGCAGTTTTTGTCGCTATCATTCTCCTCGCAGCCGCTTTGATCGTTTTTCTATGCTCAAGGCCTCCCAGAGTGACAAAATTTACACCTAAAGTCTGGTACACTTCGGACAGTAGTTCAAATTTACGTCGCAGCTTTAGCAACAACCGACTCACACGCCCGCCCTCATACGCAAGCAGTATCTGCAATCTACGCCGAGATTCATCTTTTACTAGGGGCGGCATCGAAGGAACTTTTAGCATTTACAATAATCCATCTGAGTCATTCAACAATGACACGATATCCGTATCACCGTCGCACCCAGTCATGATTGGAAGTGAAAGTCAGAAAGGAGGAGTCATGAAGCTGATGATAACACCTCCGACACCGTCAAAGGCAAATTTTGAGAGAGAAACAGAGTTTAAATTGGAAATGCTAGATTTTCAGCATTGCGAAAACGCCATGGAAGATGACGATGAAAGTATAGAGTGTTTTACTTTTGAAAGCACTTTCAAATGCGCTCTTTCCGAGAAGGTGTAATCCCTATTTTTAGTTGTATTGATATCACATCACGTGGAATACCAGCTGTGGTCTCTGACAAAGTTATTTGTCTCGCCGAGCTCCAGTGTAAGTAGACACCTTTGTGCTCATCCACCATGCTGAAGCTTGTAAGTCAGGGACAGATCCCTCGACCGTATCTTTCGAGGTTGTATCACCAGGCTCATACTGTCCCTCGTTCTCGGCGAAAAACGGCTGCGGTAGTCACACTTGTTTCCGGTATTGCTGTCGGGTCGTATCTGTGGCGCGCTAGTTCTCGGAAGATTCACAATGATACTGTGTCGCAGAGTGGTATTCCGACTGCTATCCCGTTCATAATTCCCAATAAGCATGCTTCTCCTGAAGGCAAAGCTTGGCGAAACCAGGATACTCTCCATGCTCTTGTATGGGGTTCAAATAGGTGTGTGTCGGATTTTTTTGTTAAAGTACTCAATGCTGACATCTTGAAGACATTTGATACTAGATCCTACGACTTCCAGTATGGCTGCATTAGAAAATGAGAAGGTTTTTCGGTTACCAACTATCGTCCCATGGTTGGATAATATTGCGTTGAGAGATATGCAGTTGCACAAGCAGCACTCGGCTTGCGTTGATGCAAAAGGTGATGTGTATCAATGGGGCCATGGAGTCTTTGGATCTGCAGTGCAGGGTGTAGCGGGGCCTATTCCAACCCTGAGAGGAAAGGTTGGTGTCAGTGGTGGTTGTGATTTCGGATTTTTTCCGTTGATCCAAAATCTCTTGCAGAACATAGTGAAACTCCAGTTGACAGAGTCTAAAGTTTATGCGCTTTCTTCTTCAGGAACTGTTTACGTTCTAGCTGCAGATGCATTGAGCCAGGAAATTCCTTTGAACAATCTTCAGTCTACAGAGTCATGGACTAAATGGCTGTGGGAGGGGAGGAAGACGATTCAATACGAAGAGCTTTCTCCGCAGCAGGGACTCGGCTGGAGCGAAAGGTACTTTTCCCCTCAGCCTTGAGTCTTTCCTTATCCTGCTTCAGATTCATCTCCATCACCGCAGGAGATAACCACCTTCTTGCGCTCACGAACAAGGGGCGCACGTTCGCTCATCCTGTGAACAAAGAAGCGAATCAATATGGGCAGCTAGGTTTCCGCTCCTTTGAGATTTCCGATCCAGCTGCAATCGTTTTGAGAACAAAGCCAAAAAATCTCAAGGTTGAACTGCGACCGAAATCAGTTAGCGATGCATCCGGAAGAACCGCTCGCGTTACTTCCCCCTCCGATGTGGCGACAGATCTCTCCGATATCGATGACTCTAAAATTCATTGGTGTACTCGCCTGTACGAGATTCCTGCCCTCTGTGGAGTTGAAGTCAGTCAGATCGCCGCTGGTGCTAGAAGCAGTTTCATTCGCACTGCTGCTGGTCGCGTGCTGGGATGGGGGGCAAATGATCATGGGTGAGATTCTTTCTATCCTATCACCGGGTTCTCTCTTATCCATCTTAAGCCAGATCGGATTGGGAGCCAATACGACCGCGGACACCATCACAGTTCCAACGGAAGTTGTTTTATGGCGGATTGCTCCGAAAAATACACGTAGCAAATGTCTGGACGTAACTACTCGTACGTATCAGTCACCAATCCCCCATGATACCGTCCATGAGAATTGTTACATGAAATACAGGAGGTGATCTTACTTCGTTCATGATGGAACGCTCCGGCAATGGTGTCCCCACTACAACGGATCTACTGATGTGTGGCAATGGCCAAAACGGTGGATTAGGCAATAATATATTTACAAGTTCTCAGGGCAATCCAGTTCGGGTTAAAGCTATGAGTGGGCTCCAACAATGTGAGCATTCTTTTATCTCATTAGGAGATGAGGCTCATTCTGCTGTTATATCGCATAGATAACGACAAGACGAGGCAGCTTGAACCGATAAGGCCGACGGAGGTAATTATTTCGCACACAGGCCACGTCCTCGTTGCACTTGACTCTTCGGCTGAATTTGGCAGCGTTTGTGGTCAAGACCTCATGGTGTGGGGGAAGAATCATGACTACGAGCTTGGTAACGGCAAAAAGTCGAATTCTCCGATGCCTGTCACAGTCGAAGCGCCTGATGGCGAGCGTCTCATGCTGATGAGGAAGAAAGCAAATGTAGTGGTGGACTTTGATGGGAAGCTTTGGAAGCGGAATGTTGTTGTTGAACAGCAGCCCGTTGCTGGGTATGGCAATTCTGCAGTCTATTGGAAAATTGTGACATAGATGTCCATTGTCATTGAATTACTCAACGGCTTTCAGAATATTATTCAAGCCAAGTGTAGTTTGTGAACATGACCTACGAAGTCCCCACAAACAATGTGCATTACAATGTCTTGTTTCTTACATACATGCTATTAATACTGAAGCAAACCCAAAAAGATTATGCTCGCAATTTGACCATCGTAGTCGATTTCGTTACCCTGGTTGATACAGCCACAAGGGCGACTTCAATTAATGGCACTATGTCAACTGGTGTCTTGAGCCTCCCAGATTCCCTTATTATCACCACACTAACCCTATCTGCCTTCATCTGGATTCAATCATG